>ERZ1673748.31-NODE-31-length-234740-cov-10.352076_pt1 | contig 234740 bp, 190 predicted proteins | sample MGYA00580196_ERZ1673748 | MGnify/ENA primary metagenome ERZ1673748 (study PRJEB41218, sample SAMN15661796) | gut metagenome | host: Homo sapiens | place: Canada: London | collected 2015-08-20/2019-03-30 | study: EMG produced TPA metagenomics assembly of...
CGCTCTGCTGTTCGTCAGCGGCTTCGGAGTTGTGACAACTACTGTTTATACTAAATTAGACGAAGCAATTTCTGATGCTGTTAAAACTGGGAAAATCACTCAAGAAGAAGCGAACGCAGCTTACAAATAAATATACGAGGCTTGTCTTAAAAAAGACGAGCTCAAAATGACAATGAAACTGTCACTCTCTGGAGACACTAGGAGTGACAGTATAATCATCATAAATAAAATGAATCTTCGGCATCAACCCACATCTGCATAGTTCCATCAAGGTATAGTCTTGCATATTCAAGTGGTTCATCAATAGCAAGTGCATTTAATGCACAATCTAATCTGGGTGTTGTTTTTAAATTCTTTTCTGCTTCCCAGCAGTCAATGCGGAGCATATAGCCAGCAGAAGTATAAACATCAATGCTGTTGCGTTGTGGATTGTATTCTGCAAATATTGTTCTCATCGTATCAAATCTCCTTATCATTCAATCAATCATTTGTTACAAAAATCAGAAGCATTTCAATCAGTTCACCATGTCACTTTTATTTTGTGTTATACTGTTTTATATAATTTTCTTGCCCTTGTTTTTGCCCTTATCAGAGTTCGTAAACACTGGTGGGACGATATAACACAAGGGAAACAATAAGGGAAAGCTCACCTGCGCCAAACTTAGTGTTTTCAAAGGCTTGAGAGATATTTGATAATAAAATATAACAATTATTAAATCCCTTGGAATACATGAAATCTCAATTTAAGTTTGATGGACTATACTCGGCGTAGATATCAGAATGAGAGCGAGGGAAAATGCATGGATATGTTACAGTTGATGAAGGAGAGGCACAGTGTGCGGCAATATAAAGATAAGCCAATCGAGCAGGAGAAACGTGCGGAGATCGACAGGCTTATCTCTGAGATAAATTTTGAGAGCGGACTGAGTATGCAGGCGGTCTACGATGAGCCGAACTGTTTTGATTCGTTTATGGCGCATTACGGCAAATTCACAAATGTTTCTAATTATATAGCGATAGTTGGCGTGAAGAACGACCAGGAAAAGGCCGGCTACTACGGTGAAAAGCTGGTGCTTGGATGTCAGGAACTTGGACTTAACACATGCTGGGTTGCAATGTCACATGGTAAGACCAAGGCAGTCATAGGCAAAGGACAGAAACTGCTGATAGTGATTGCCCTTGGGTATGGTGAGAATCAGGGTGTTGCACACAAGAGCAAAGATATATCAGAAATTAGCAGGGCAGATGTGGAGACAGACTGGTTCACGAAGGGGATGGAGGCGGTGTGTCTGGCACCTACAGCAGTGAACCAGCAGAAGTTCATGTTTGAGCTGAGAGAGGGTGTGGTGACAGCGAAAGCTCCGAGAGGAATATGCACGAAGATAGATCTTGGAATTGCCAAATACCACTTTGAGGCTGGAAGTGGACACAAAATCTTCACAAAATAATTAGCACTCACCTCTTGACAGTGCTAACAATCAGGTGTATAACATAGTCAAAGATAAGGAAAGGGATTAGAAAGAAGAGAAAGAATCCCGAAAGTTTATCTTGATAATTATTTTGAAAGTAACAGTAAACAAAAAGTCTAAGTGCCTTGGGGTTTCATAAGAAACCACAATTTCCGACACTTGTTTGAGATTGAAAGGAGAAATGACTTATGTTACCTAGTATTTTTGGAGAAGATTTATTTGATGATTGGATGAATGACTATTTCCCATTTGGAAGGGATTTTGACAAGGAGTTCAGTAAAGCGTTAGCACCTACCGAGCGTGCTCTGTATGGCAAGCATGCAAAGAACATGATGAAGACCGATGTCCGTGAGACAGACGATTCATACGAAGTAGATATGGATCTCCCAGGATTCAAGAAAGATGAAGTAAAGGTTCAGCTTGCTGATGGTTACCTGACAATTGAGGCTGCAAAGGGTCTGGATAAGGACGAAAAGGACAAGAAGAGCGGCAAGTATATCAGGCGTGAGCGTTATGCCGGCAGCATGAGCAGAAGCTTCTATGTCGGTGAGGGAGTTACCCAGGAAGACATTCATGCAAAGTATGAACATGGCGTACTGAAACTGTCGATTCCTAAGAAGGAAGAGCAGAAGAAAGTAGAGAAGAGTAATTACATCGCAATCGAATAATGTAAGAAATGCGTAATTACTTAATAACAGATGACTAATATTCGTAGAGCCCTCCGTGTATCTGCAAGGTGCAGGTATGCGGGGGGCTCTTTTGCTTGTCTGTTCCAGGGACAATCCTCATGACAAAAGAAACGTCCCCATTAAAGTATCAGCCATGAAAATAATATGACAGCCAAAGGCATGGTTATGATACAGAACAAAGTAGTAAATACATTTAAAAGACTGGAGTATGTTGCATCTTTGTTATATACCTGAACCATCTGGGTGATTGTTGAAGCTGATGGCGTGATGGAGGCAAGGTATACTATGAGTAGTAAGGTTCTTCCGTCTGGAATAAATTCGTATACATGACTTACACACATTATAAGCAGCAAAATAGTAGGCCAGATAACGAGTCTGATGGCAGAGAAAAGGTATAGTTTTGCATTCTTCAGGCTGGCCAGAATCGGCGAATCAGCCATCAGCATACCAGTTACTATCATGCTTAGAGGTGCAAGCATATTCCCGATGTCATTTATCGGTGCAAGGATGACGGCTGGCAGTTTTATCTTGCAGAAAAATAGCAGGAGACCAGCTATTATGGCTAATACATTTATATTGGATATTATCTTTTTCCATTCCAGGTGTGGCTTTTCGGAGAGCATTGTGCTGCAGTGTGTCCAGAGAAATATCAGTTGTACAGACATAAATGCGCATGAATACAGTACATAGTCGGAACCCAGAATAGCACTTACAAGTGGGATAATCATATTTCCCGAGTTGGAATACATGACAGTTGCACATTCAACCGGGGTCCAGTGCCAAAATTTTCTTCCGATATTTATAAAAATCAAAAGCAGAACATGTATAATGACCGCAATGACAGCGGAAAATAACAGTCCCTGCAGTTTTTCTTTTGTAAAATCAATCTCAAATGAACCAATTATGGCACAGGGCATCACCAGGTATACCACGATGATAGATAATATCCGGCTGTCAGATGATTTTAATATATTTTTGTTGACAAGAATAAAACCAAGCAGGATCATAATAAAAAAGTTAATAAGCTTTCCGAGCAAAATTATACTTATCTGCATAGCGATTACCTCTTTTCGTTTCCGTATTATAATACTATTCCTCTAAAAAAACATCCCTGAATGCTGACTTGTCAAAAATGAATGAATGCGATAAAATATGTGCAATTTGTAGAGAACTTGTAAATAGCATCCAAAATAAGGAGAGATGACATACTATGAATTCGCGTAAAAACCATAACAAAAAGCTTATGTTGCCGGTTCTCATTTTTCTGGTTGGCTGTCTGGTTTTGACAGTAGTTTTATATCATTCATATAGATCAAATTATAAACAGGTACGGAATGTCACAGCGCTTAATGCCACAACATATGCAGAACGACTACAGAATGACATGAACCGTGGAGTTGCAATTACAGATACACTTGAAGAGATAGCAATCAGCGAAAATGGGAAAATTGACAATTTTCAAAAAGTTGCTCGGGATCTGATGGCAGATTTTATTCAGAGCATACAGATTGCGCCTGACGGTGTTGTCACAGATATATATCCGGAGGCAGGGAATGAAGCTGGAAAGATAGATTTGATGCATGATGAAAGTCGTGGAGAGATATGCCGCTATGGAAGAGATAAAAATATAGTCACGATGCAGGGTCCTTTTGATTTAAAACAGGGGGGGCAGGGCATTGCGATTAGAAATCCTGTATATCTGGAGGGGGCAGATGGCTCTCCAGTATTTTGGGGATTTACCATAGTAATTATACGTGTTCCGGAGATATTTACAGAATCAATTCAGGCACTCACAAAATTCGGTTATGATTACTCCCTGACAAAGACAGTTTCCCCTTTGTCTGATGATACAGAGATAGTATCATCATCCGGCAATATTATGAAGAATCCGATTACATTTGAGTTTGAATTTTGCGGCAGTCTATTTGATTTTGAGATAATGCCTGCTGATGGCTGGAGTCATGGGTGGAATGTATTTCCGCAGCTGTTTTTGGGAATATGTGTTATTTTGCTCTTAACTGGATTAACGGTGGTCATCCTTGTGATTGAGAGACATCGAGATACATTAAAAAAAATGGCGATAACAGATCCGCTGACCGGACTCTTGAATCGTAAGGGGTTTGACGAACAGCTCAAAAAGGTTATGCAGGGCGATCTTCATATTCATTGCGTGGGTATACAGATGGATATTGATGATTTTAAATTTATAAATGATATGTATGGTCATGTAGTTGGAGATGCCGCACTGAAAAGTCTTGCACAGGACATGCAGAGCTATTTCAATGATAATTCTATTATTTGCAGAAATGGCGGTGATGAGTTCTCCGCCATTCTGGTTGACACAACAGAGGAAGAGGCAAGAAAGAAAATAGAACAATTTACTCTTCAGCCACGGCATATAACATATAATGGTGGGGAGCATCCATTTTACATTTCTCTTGGGTATGCAGAATATCCAAAAGATTGTGAAGATGTTTCGGAGCTTATCAGATGCGCGGATATGGCACTTTACGCGGTAAAACTTCATGGAAAGAATAATTGCAGTCCTTATCGAGGAGCTTATAAGATGCAGCACAGAAGCCAGCTTGGATTTGCACTTCAGGATGTATCAAAGAATCTTCCGGGAGCTTTCCTTATATATATAGCTGATCCTGAAAATGATAATATTTTATTTGCAAATCGTGAACTGATAGAATTTGCTGGCTGCAGGGATTTTGATGATTTTCTGGATTACACAGATCATAGATTCAGAAACCTGGTCCATCCAGACGAACGGGATTCTGTTGAGACCAGCATCTGGAAACAGATTGATGCAAAGACCAGTGGAAATAATGACTATGTAAGGTTCCATTTTGCAAAAAAAGATGGAACATATCTTCCTGTTCTTGATCACGGAAGAATAGTGGAAAACCGTTATTATGGAAATGTATTCTACGTTTTGATCATGGACTGCGCTCTGGTTGAATCTTATTATGATAACAAAACAGGTCTGGAAACTGTGCCAGAATAGCGGATTGGCTATTACAGGAATAGGACACAAAATCTTCACAAAAGAATTAGCACTCACCTATTGACAATGCTAACAACTAGGTGTATAACATAGTCAAAGATAAGGAAAGGGATAATAAAGAAGAGAAAGAATCCCGAAAGTTTATCTTGACAATTATTTTGAAAGTAACAGTAAACAAAAAGTCTAAGTGCCTTGGGGTTTCATAAGAAACCACAATTTCCGACACTTGTTTGAGATTGAAAGGAGAAATGACTTATGTTACCTAGTATTTTTGGAGAAGATTTATTTGATGATTGGATGAATGACTATTTCCCATTTGGAAGGGATTTTGACAAGGAGTTCAGTAAAGCGTTAGCACCTACCGAGCGTGCTCTGTATGGCAAGCATGCAAAGAACATGATGAAGACCGATGTCCGTGAGACAGACGATTCATACGAAGTAGATATGGATCTCCCAGGATTCAAGAAAGATGAAGTAAAGGTTCAGCTTGCTGATGGTTACCTGACAATTGAGGCTGCAAAGGGTCTGGATAAGGACGAAAAGGACAAGAAGAGCGGCAAGTATATCAGGCGTGAGCGTTATGCCGGCAGCATGAGCAGAAGCTTCTATGTCGGTGAGGGAGTTACCCAGGAAGACATTCATGCAAAGTATGAACATGGCGTACTGAAACTGTCGATTCCTAAGAAGGAAGAGCAGAAGAAAGTAGAGAAGAGTAATTACATCGCAATCGAATAATGTAAGAAATGCGTAATTACTTAATAACAGATGACTAATATTCGTAGAGCCCTCCGTGTATCTGCAAGGTGCAGGTATGCGGGGGGCTTTTTTGCGTTTTGCAATTAGATGTAAATGAGCATTGTTCCAGTGAAAGTGGAAAAATATTATGACTATTTTGGCTGGAATATTGTAAATGTTGGTAAACTTTTTCATTGATATTTACACAGAATATCTCTAAAAATGTTGAAATGATATTTGATTTATTTGATAATAGTGATTGAGACTATTGAGGGAGGACAAGCGGTGAAACGTTATTTAATAAAGGGGGATTTATATGTTTGATTTTCAGCAAATGTATAGAGAAAAGCTGCGTACACCGGAGGCTGCGGTGGAGTGTGTCAAGGATGGAGACTGGGTCGATTACACATCGTCCCTTGGAAAACCTGTACTACTTGACAGAGCACTGGCAAAGCGGAGAGATGAGCTGCACGATGTGAAGATCAGAGGCAATCTGATGGCTGGGCCTATAGAGGTTGCAGAGTGCGATGACAGTCAGGAGCATTTTGTGTATCACAGCTGGCACTGTTCGCAGTACGAGAGAAAGCTGTGCGATGAGGGCAAATGCTATTATATACCGATGGTGTTCCATAATAATGCGGCTTACTATGAGTATTTCCTCCATGTAAATGTGGTCATGGTGTCGGTGGGACCTATGGACAAGCATGGTTATTTTAACTTCTCGGTGAATACCGGTGTGGCTGCCCCTATTGCCAGGAAGGCGGACATCGTGATAGTTGAGGTGAATGAGCACATGCCTAAGATACGCGGTGGATATGACGAGTGTATTCACATATCGGATGTGGATATGATCATAGAGGGGGAGCACGAGCCATTTGCAGATGTGAAAACACAGGCACCGCGGGAGGTTGACCGGAAGATAGCGGAGCTGCTTATTCCGTATATTGTGGATGGTTCAACACTACAGCTCGGTATCGGAGGAATGCCAAATGCGGTGGGTGAGATGCTGGCTCAGTCGGATCTCAAGGATCTTGCCATGCACACGGAGCTCTGCTCGGATGCATATCTAGCCCTGTACAAAGCGGGCAAGCTGACAAATAAATACAAGAACATAGATCGTGGAAAAGGCGTATTTGGCTGTGCCATCGGTTCAAATGAGCTGTATGAGTGGCTGGACGACAATCCGGGAATCGCCGCATATCCACTTGAGTATGTGAACAGGCCATATGTCATATCGCAGATAGACAATATGGTATCCATAAACAGCTGCGTGGCTGTGGATCTGTACGGACAGGTTGCGGCGGAGAGCAGTGGTTCACGCCAGATCAGTGGAACCGGCGGACAGCTCGATTTCCTGATCGGTGCATCGGGCTCCCGTGGCGGCAAGGCGTTTATATGTATGAGTTCCACACACACCGACAGGAATGGGGTGAAGCATTCCAGGGTAAAACCGCAGTTCAACGGAGATATCATCACCTCGCCGAGAAGTCAGGTGTACTTTCTGGCGACAGAGTACGGTGTGATAAACCTTGAAGGACGATCCACATGGGAGAGAGCGGAGGCTCTGATATCCATAGCCCATCCTGATTTCCGGGACATGCTGATAAAGGAGGCACAGGAGAGAAAGATCTGGCGGAGGTCGAATAAGAGATGAGAAGATCATGGCATTATAAAAGTGGGGCTGCGAATGAAAGGAAAATCTAAAAAACAAAAAAGTAGAAATACGAAAAAGCAGAAATATATAAAATTGGCAATTACTCTGAGCATAGTTATTGTCATAATATTGTTCTGCAATTTTCAGAACAAACACCTTGAAACCACACATTATACATATGCGGCAGAGCAGCTTGGTGTGGATCTTGATGGCTATCGGATAGTTCAGATATCGGATCTGCACAATGCAAAGTTTGGCAAGAATAACCAGAAACTGGTGGACAGGATAAGAGAATGTGAACCTGATATGATCGTCCTGACCGGAGATCTTGTGGACTCAAATCACACAAATGTAGACCGCGCAGTCCAATTTGTGGATGAGATCGTGAAAATATGTCCGGTATACTATGTCACAGGCAATCATGAATATTGGCTTGAGAAATCTGAATATGACGAGCTTATGGATGGGCTTATAGGTGCCGGGGTGGTTATTCTGGATGATCAGGTTGTGGAGATATCCAGGGGGAATGCGAAGTTCAGGCTGGTTGGGCTGGACGATAAAAGTCTTGCGGATGGGACACTGGAGGCGTTGCTTAGTGATGAAAAGGAGCTCACGGTCGTTCTTGCACATGAGCCACAATACCTTGTCAGGTATGCCAGCATCGGTGTTGATCTCGTGCTTTCCGGACATGCCCACGGCGGACAGTTCAGACTGCCGTTTGTCGGCGGGATAGTGGCTCCGGATCAGGGATTTCTTCCCAAATATACAGCAGGTGAATATTATATGAATGGCACCGAGATGATAGTCAGCCGAGGCCTTGGCAACAGTGTGATTCCGGTGAGGCTGTTTAACTTCCCGGAGATAGTATGCGTGGAGCTGGTGGGGAAGCATTAGTTATTGTGAGAAAGTTAATGTAGATAAGAAAATGATGTACATAAAAGATCGTGGGAAGATTTTGAGTAGGGATCTTCTCACGACCTTTTAATATATTAGGATTTATTTTTCTCAGCCTTCTAGCTATCGCAGCCTTTCATCCACCTCAACCTTGAAAGGAAGCTTGTTCAGAATGTCATGTTCAAGATCAATTCCCGGGTACACCTCAATGAGCTTAAGTCCCTTTTCAGTGAGCTCAAATACGCATCGTTCTGTGACGTATATAACCCTCTGCCTGTTTGCCAGCGCACGTTTTCCTGAGAAACTGATGCTTCTGACATCGTTTACGAACTTAGGAATGCTTCCCTCGTTTTTGATGGTCACGATGCCGTCATTGTCCTCCACGGCAAGCCCCTTCGTGTCAAATGTGAGACAGAATACAACGGTTGCGGTCTTGGCGGTGATATTTGCAAATCCACCTACACCGGCAAATGCGCCAGGGCCCTTGTGGGCATTTACATTCCCGAACCTGTCAACCTCGATTCCGCCCATGAAACAGATATCAAGACCGCCATTGTTGTAGAGATCAAACTGGTTTGCCATGTCATAGATGGAGTCCGCGCCAATGACAGCGCCGAACACCTTGCCCGATGCAGGAAATCCGCCTACACCTCCGGATTCTACGGTCAGGGTTATCTTGTCCAGAATACCGTTCTCTCTGGCATACTTGGATACAGTCTCCGGAATTCCAACACCTATGTTGACTATATCGTCCGGTTTCAATTCCAGAGCAGCCCTTCTTCCAATGATCTCTGTGCTTGTATTGACGACATTCTTTGTCTTGGTACGACCGGAAAGCATCTCAGCCCAGTCCTGCCACTGTGAATATGGAATCTCAAAACTTCCTGTCAGGGATTCGTATGATGCGTGTCTTGGCTCCGGCGGTATCTCAACGATAGCGTCAACCAGACATCCCGGAATGATGGTATTGTGAGGTCTTGATGGCCTTGCCACAAGTCTGTCAACCTGCACGATGACCTTTCCGCCATTTGCCTTTACGGCCTGACAGATGGACAGCGCATCTCCTGCGGTAAACAGATCCTCAAATGAGATGTTGCCCTTGCGGTCGGCAGCAGTTCCCTTGATGATAGCCACGTTGATAAGCGGCAGCTTGTAGTAGAGGAATTCCTCACCGTCCAGCTCAACGTATTTAACAAGTGAGTCATCCTTTGATATGTTGTTGATTCCCGGTCCCTCAAGTCTAGGATCGACAAATATATCCAGCCCGACCTTGGAGAGTGCTCCCGGAAGTCCGCCGGCCTGCGCACGTATTGCGTGTGAGATACAGCCGAGTGGGAGATTGTATGCCTCAAATCTGTCCTCAAGGACAAGTTTCTTGGTGCTGTACATGGCACCAAAATGTCCGCAGATGATCTTGTCAACTGCGCCGTCTCTTATGTATCCCTCTGCCGCCTTGTTCTCATCCCACGCACCAAAGCCTGCGCTTGATATAGCGGTGAGGTGCTTCGGCGAACCTGTCCTCTGGTATCTTTTATATAATGCCTCGTGAAGCTCGATTGGAATATCTATGCCGAGAAATGAGTTGAGTGCGATCACATCTCCGTCATTTATAAGATCCATTGCCTCGTCGGCTGTCATTATCTGGTACATTTGTCTAACCTCGTATCTATAGAATCCTTTGCTGAATTTTAGTCAGTCACTTGTTATTTTTATCTTTTGAGGATGAGATGTCAAGAAGATTATTAAGGGGAATGGTGATATTGGGGTAGAAAAATTCGACTTATCCTAAAAAGATAAAAAACTTTCTTTTTTCTGACGAAAAATGCGCAAAGGATACAGAAAATCGCAAGTTTGTATCTTTTTGGAGGTTTATAACAAATAAGCGAAAATTTTATGCACAGAAGAGCAAGATTAAGTCAAAAAGATAAAATTAAAAATGCCAGATAAATATGAGCAATGGTTTGGAACTCATATCTAGCTGACATTTTTAGTTTTCTAATCAGGATACTTGATCAGATCGTACATCTTACCATAAGCGCCCATATCGCGCACACCCTCAAGCTCCATGCCGAGATGCATGTATTTATCGCACTTTGACTTGGCATCCGTCTCAAGGATGACTGGAACGTGCAACCTGTTTCCCTCAGAGAAAGCCATGTCAAGAACTTTTCTCATGTATCCCTGTCCCTGGTATTGTTCGCGGACGCAGACCATGCCGACGAATATAAAATCTTTCTTCTCTTTCTTCATTCGATCTTGAAGAGATCTGCCTCCCTTGGACAGAGCTTTTCCCATGCGGATCATCTCTTTAAGGCTCATGTTGTGAAACAGAGCTTTGAGGATAGCCATGCCCGCCTTGAGATTCATTTTTTGTCCTGGCAGGGTGTAGGCGATATACCCCTCGCCGCGTTCGCTAGTCGCGTAGAGCATTTGCCCTTCAAATGCCATACGGACGTAGACTGCTATGTAATTTGCCACTGCCTCTTTGCTGCTGTAGAACACGCCCATACCTGTTTCTTGCCCGTAGTCGTAATATCCAAACGCATGGCCGATATCCTCAGCTGCCTGCGCATCCCATTTTGTTATCTTCATAGCATTTTCTCCGTTCAATAATTGTATTGTAATTTCTAATTCCACCCATGCAGTTAGATGCATCTAACCATAATTATATTATCATATATATAGTGAAAATGAAACAATGATCTCATTTGGGATGACATGATAGAAATATATGAAGATATGAAGGATGTCGATGTCATAGTGTTTACATATGGAATATCACTACTAAAACAATACATTTGTATTGAATTGGCATAAATTAAGTATTATAATTTATAAAGAAGCGGTGGAGTTGCATATTATTAATACTAGGAGGTGCATGAGAATGGCAAGCACAATACAGGTAAGGGTAGACAATGATCTTAAGTCAAAATCAGATAAATTATTTCATGATCTTGGAACAGATACTACGACAGCTATAAGAATTTTTCTTACCCAGGCAGTTGCAAATAATGGATTTCCATTTGAGATAAAAAGGGTTGTTACAGATCCATATGTGGCAATGACAGAGGAACAGATGATAGACAAACTGGCGAAGTCAAGACAACATGCTGAAAAAGGTGAATGTCGTGATGCTGATGTTGTGATAGATGATATGAGGAAGAAGTATGACTTATGAGGTGGTTTTGTCAAAAGATGCAGAGAATGATTTGGATAATTTTATTCAATATCTCTTATTTGAAAAACATAGTAAACAGGCTGCAGCAAATGTTCTTCAGGACTTTGAGAATACGAAAAGAAGTTTGGAAAAAATTGCTTCAAGTTTGAAACTATGTGATAATCTGCGCTTGAGAAAGCTGGGATATAGAAGAATTAATTTTGAAAGACATAGATATTTTATGTTATATCGAATATAAGGAGAACGTATTATAGTAGATAATATATTTCACGAATTACAGGATTTTGAGGGAAAAATGACATAGAACAATCTGTAGAGAGATGAACATTAAAGATTGGGAAGCGATACAATACGCTTCCCACATATTTTTCTTATATGAGTAAGTGTATGATAGTGTATTTCTATTTGAGATAAAAGTATTGCTGTTGTGCGGACATATGCCTATAATTAAGGATAGATAGAAACACTACTTATGAAAGGAGATGCTTTATATGGCTACAAAATCTGCAAATTTATATGCAAGGATTGAACCAGATGTCAAAGAAAAAGCAGAAAGTATCTTGGCTACACTAGGTATCCCTGCTTCTAGTGCTATAAATATGTTTTATAAACAGATTATCTTACAGAGAGGACTTCCATTTGAAGTAAAAATACCATATGACAGACCTGTTGACATCAGCACATTATCAGATGCAGAGTTCGATGAAGAATTGGAGAAAGGATATGCTGATATGCAGGCTGGACGGACGAAAAATGCTAAAAAGGTCTTTACTGACATTCGTAAGGATTATGGAATATGATATATGAATTAGAGATATCCGAGCAGGCTGACAATGATCTGAGAGGAATTTTTGAATATATTGCCTTTGAATTACAATCTTCTCAAAACGCAAGCGGACAGCTTGACCGTCTGGAAGAGTAGATATTAAGTCTGGATACGATGCCGGAGCGTTATCGAAGATACGAGAAAGAACCGTGGAAAAGCCGTGGACTTCGTGTATTACTAGTAGATAATTATGTGGTATTTTATATTCCTGATAGCGATAAAAAGGTTGTAACCATTCTTAGAGTAATGTATGCAGGACGTGACACAGACAATCAGTTAAATCTATACACAAAGCAATAGGGTAAAGCAAATGCTACAGCAGCATAAAACTGCTGTGGCATTTTGTGTATATAAAACCATGTAATTTTAGCTCAAAAGCGTTATATAAATTCCCGTAAGTATCGCGGTCGTTATAACTCCACAGATATTTGCGCCCAGGGCGTAGTCGAGAATAAATGCTGAAGGGTCAGCCTTGGATGCCGCCTTCTGGGCGACCTTTGCGGTAGAAGGTACGCATGACACTCCGGCAATACCGACAGTAGGGTTGAAGTTTCCACGTTTGAACAGGTATACGATGTAGCCTCCGACGATTCCGCCGATACCTGAGAGGAGCAGCGCGAGCATTCCAAGGATCAGGAGCTTGAGCACCTGTTCATTCAGGAACCAGCTTTTGTTTGGATGTGATCTTGCTTTTTCTCTGTTCCCTGACGATGGCTTTGCCCCTCACGCTCTTTGGTATGAGCAGCTTGAGTGATGCAAATAAAACCATAGGTCCGTCCGCACCGCCGATGATGGAGACTGCGGCTGACGAACCGGCATCAAGGCCCGTTGCTGAATGTGAGTGTGTATATCGGCTGCAGAAAATCTATCTGCATATATTTCATCAGGTCATCGGTGGATGAAAGCGGGGGATTGATGATCAGATTTCCTGTCTGGTTATTTTCAAGGAACAGGACACCGGCACAGTCAAGAAGCTCTTCGAAGCCTTTGGCATTTTGTCTTCTCCTGGTAAGCTGTTCGCCGGTCCTTACATTGTATACTATATTTGCTTCTATGATCCGATTTGCATCGGGGGTCTTTATGTCCCCGCTTTCAAGGGATGACTCGGCATGGCTGTCAGCTCCTTTTTGCTAATAACACCCACAATATATCCAATTGAGAAAATGGTGTCAATGAACCGCGGGGGAATTGGGGGTATCTGAACCATATCTTTGCCGAGGGGCAGTACGCTTTCCCGGTTAATATGCGAGTACCTAATCTTCACAAAATCTTCACAAAATAATTAGCACTCACCTCTTGACATTGCTAGCATAGAGGACTATAACATAGTCAAAGATAAGAAAAGGATAGCACAACCGGTGGTGCAGATGACCGTTCGGCATATGCACTGCAGATTTCTGTTATATAACATTTTAGGAAAACAGAAAGGAAGTGTTCAAAATGGATAAGAACCCAAAGCATCCATTGAAGAAAAAGAAAGTAGTTCAGAAGGTATATGCGACAGCAAATCATAACGCTGCAGCAGCTGAAGAACCGGCTACACCAAAGTCAAAAAAGCATAAATAGTATATGAGACAAAGGTCCCCTGTATCTGCATCAGGCAGGTATGGGGGACTTTTTTGTCGTGGGAACAGCAATATATAAATTTAATTTCTGAATATGGGGTTACTGATGTATAATATATATAACAAATATTTATGGGATACATTGTCGGACTTGACAGACTGATATATTTTCGAACTAAAATATATTGAGTGTTGATGGGATAATAGATTTGGGACACATGGGGAATATGAAAAATATGGAGAATGCGGAAGGAACGGAAACAACAGATAAGGTCAGAAAAACGGGTAAGCTGGATGAGAAGCTTTTGCCGCCGGACAAGCTTGTACTGCCTAAGGCCTCTACGCCCCAAAATCAGAACAAGCTTAATATGAAGATACTTCTGGTGGAAATTCTCATTGTGGCAGTGATCGCTGTGATCGTGATAGTTATGGCAGTAAATGGTAAGGGCAGGAATCCTGACATGAAAGGGTATTACTATAGAGGGCGCTGGCATCCAATAGGATTCGCCGGCATAGACCTGTATGGTTTCATTATGCTCATACTTATGTGTATTGGTCTCGGAGTGATGAGGGTAATCCCGGGTACTATAGCGGATTTTTCGACAAGACCGGGGAAAGAGAAACGTGGGGAGCTTGAATCTATCAGGAGAAATAATTATGCAAAGCATTTGTGCAGATTGATCGAGATCGATAAGACGGAAATTTTGGATAATATGAGAGATAGATTCAATCCTGTAGTCCAAATCTTTTTTTCGGAGGCGCAGGCTGAATGTCTGAATAGATCGAGGGCCTGCAATCATCTTATGGTCAGACTGGGGCTTGGCAGTGTGGATATATCTGATCATGTGGTGGTTCAGGAGGCTGGCGGAAAGCGGGAGAGAGAGGTACAGCTCACAGACGTTGCAAATGAGGTGAAGATAAAAACGGCAGTTATCCACGACTTGCCGGTGGTGCTGGATCTCAGCCGTACCGGGGTTATAGGAATAGTAAGTGATGGAAATAAAAAGAGTGCATTTGATATAGCGAGAAATATCATAGGCCAGCTTGAGATAAATGAGACAAATGACAGGATTCAGCTAGCATTTGCCTGTGATCCGGGTGATGGTGAATGGGTAGGATATGATGAGCTTTATCTGGCGGACCGTAAGAATGGAGAAATCTCTTTTGCCGCAGGAGAAGCTGATGTGAAGGGCTTGTTAGACATGCTGGCAAATGAGCTTCAGAAAAGAAATGGTACTCTGGATTATTTTGTGAATAGCGAGAATGTAGGCGGATATAGGCATATAGTTTTGTTTGTTGACGATCCCGGACTTCTGGAGGGGCATTTGATAAATCGGTACATTTTGCCGGGGGAAGAAAATCTGGATTTTACAGTTGTCGTTCTCTCTGATGATGAAGAGAAGTTTATTTTGGAGATGGACTGTGAGATAATACAAAATGATGATTTTGCGGGAATATATAAGCCTGGAACGGAAGAGTGGATAGAGATCAAATTTGACAGGGTGACCGAGGCAAGGCTGTGGAGTCTGGATGAGATTGTAAGAAAGAACAGTGGAAGGATGGTGTGAGATGAGCTACGTAGAATTTAAAGATGTTAAGAAGGTATACAAGACAGGAGAGGTGGAGATCAATGCTCTCCGTGATGTGGATTTTGAGATAGAAAAGGGAGAGTTCTGTGTCATAGTCGGAGCCTCCGGTGCGGGCAAGACTACTATCTTGAATATCCTTGGCGGTATGGATACTCTGACAAGCGGCAGCGTGAAGCTGGATGGCAGAGAGATATCAACTCTGAATAAGAGACAGCTCACGGCATACAGAAGGTATGATGTGGGATTCGTGTTCCAGTTCTACAATCTGGTACAGAACCTCACAGCACTTGAGAACGTGGAGCTGGCGGCACAGATCTGTAAGGAACCGCTGGATGCTGCAACGGTTCTGAAGCAGGTGGGACTTGAGAATCGTATGGCGAACTTCCCGGCACAGCTCTCAGGTGGTGAGCAGCAGAGAGTTGCCATAGCAAGGGCGCTTGCAAAGAATCCAAAGCTTCTGCTCTGTGATGAGCCGACCGGAGCTCTGGATTACAACACAGGCAAGGCTGTGTTGAAGCTCCTTCAGGATACATGCAGAAATACGGGAACGACAGTTATAGTCATAACGCACAACCAGGCACTCACAGCCATGGCGGACAGAGTCATCACGGTTAAGAGCGGAACTGTGGAGAAAGTGGTTATGAATGATAACATCAGGAACGTTGAAGATCTGGAATGGTAGGTGGCCTATGAAATCAATGATGAGACGCACGACATTTCGTGAGATAAAAAATACATTTGGAAGATTTGCAGCCATCATGGCGATCATAGCCCTGGGCGTGGGATTCTTCTCGGGTCTCAAGATGACGAAGCCGGACATGATGAATACCATATCGAATTTCCTTGACAAGGGAAATTTCTATGATCTGCATCTTCTGTCAACTCTTGGATATACGGATGATGACGTGGATTCATTTGCCGGGGAGAAGGATGTGCTGTACGCTGAGGGCGGTTATAGTCTGGACGTCCTATACAAGAACCAGGGTGAAAATGACAGGGTGTTGAAGACTATGTCAGTTCCGGAAAACATCAATAAACTGAGTCTTGTGGACGGACGCATGCCGGAAAAGGAAGATGAATGTGTTGTAGATGCCAAGATGGACAGTATAAAGATAGGTGATGTCATAGAGGTGGCAGATGACGATGCAGCAGAAGGTGAGGACAGCAGTACACAGGATATCCTTAAGGTGAAGAAATTCACCGTTGTCGGAACTGTCAACTCCCCTCTTTATATTAATTTTGAAAGAGGCACCACAACCCTTGGAAATGGTAAGATCGCGGGCTTTGTATATGTCAGCCCTGAAGCATTTGACAGTGAATGTTACACCGATGTATATGTGAAATTTGACAGAAAGTTTGATCTGTATTCCGATGAGTACGAAGACTATATAGACGACAGGAAAGACGAATGGGAGTCAATATGTAAGACCAGTGTGTTAGACAGGTATAAGGATATCCTCATGGCAAAGGGTATGACGGAGGATATGGTGAAGGACATAACGCTGGATGATGCAGATGGTGTGAATTACTACATACTCGGCAGGGAGACGAATATCGGATATGTCTGCTTTGAGAGCGATTCAGACATAGTGAATGGAGTTGCAAAGGTATTTCCGGTATTCTTCATATTGGTTGCCGTGCTCGTGTGTATGACTACCATGAACAGAATGGTTGAGGAACAGCGCTCTATGATAGGCATGTTGAAGGCTCTCGGCTATGGCAAGGCGGCTATCATGGGAAAATATATGATCTATTCGGGAACTGCAGCTGTAGTAGGATGTGCAGGTGGATATCTTATAGGTACATATGTATTTCCGGAGGTTATCTGGTATGCATATCATATGATGTATATACATGTGCCGCTTGAGAGAACCACAGACTGGACGCTGGTTATTGGCGTGCTGGCAGCATCCCTTTTGTGCACTGTAGGTACAACTTGGTTTTCCTGTAGATACGAGCTTTCTGAGACTGCGGCAAGTCTTATGAGGCCTAAGGCTCCGAAGCCGGGCAAGAGGGTGTTCCTTGAGCATATCCCATTTATATGGAAGAGACTGAAATTTCTGAGAAAGGTAAGTGTCAGAAATGTATTCAGATATAAAAAGCGTTTTTTTATGATGATAATAGGAATAAGCGGCTGTACTGCGCTGCTGCTCACAGGCTTTGGAATAAATGATTCCATAAGCGGATTTGCGGACAATCAATATGGGGAGATACAGGTCGGAGATGGAGTGATAACGCTGAATACATCGATTGCGGGTGATAGAGAAGATGAGCGCTTCAGTAGTCTGAAAGACCGGCTGGAGGAGGATACCTCCTGCTATGATCTCGTCAGTGAATCTACCTGGGATCTGGTTCATGATGGCGGCGTAAAGTCCGTGAACATGGTCATCATGGAAGAACCTGAGCACGTTGACAGGTATATGAAGTTTGCGGATAAAGATGGTGCGGAGATAGAATATCCGGGCAAAGGGGAAGCTGTGATCAATACTGCGCTGGCAGAACAGTACGACATCAAAACGGGCGATATAATAATGGTCAGAGACAGCGAGATGAAAGAGATAAGAGTCTCCGTATCAGGCATATTCAGGAATCATGTATACAACTATGTGTATATATCACCTGAAACATATGAGGATCAGATGGGGGAAGCACCTCAGTACAAATCGGTGTACTTCAATCTTGAGGAAGGCGCAGATTCGCACGAGATATCTGCTGATCTTATGGGTGATGCAGCAACAGCATCAGTGACTATCAACAAGGATATGAAGAACAGGATATCTAAGATGATGGAGAGTCTGAATTATATAGTAATTGTAGTTATACTCTCGGCGGGTGCGCTTGCATTTATCGTTCTCTACAACCTGACAAATATCAATATCACAGAGCGAATCAGGGAGATAGCAACCATAAAGGTTCTGGGATTTTTCAAAAACGAGACTTCAGATTATGTGTTCAGGGAGAACAGAGTCCTGACGACATTCGGGATCGCTGTGGGACTTGTGCTTGGAGTGTTTTTGCATGCATTTGTCATAGGACAGATCAAGGTGGATATGGTCGCATTTGATACATATATAGCGCCGATGAGCTATGTGTACAGTATCGTTCTGACATTTGTGTTCAATTTCCTTGTCAACAGAGTCATGTCAGTCAAGCTTGATAAGATAAATATGGCGGAATCGCTTAAGTCGGTGGAATGATCCTTTCATATATGGCATGTAACAGAATAGTTTAGATGTTTATTACGATCCACAGGGCGTACAGTATAGACGGTACGTTCTGTGGATTTTTTTGCAAAAAAGTTGTTTTTACCTCCTGTTACTAGCCTTTTGGTTAGTGTACATGGAAAAACACAGCAATTATAATTGTAAATATATTATTGATACCAGAATGTGGCAGCTTAAAACGGCTGGTGTTCATGGCTGGTTTTTTTAGTGAAAGGGAGGAAGAAATTATGAGAAAGAGGGCGATAAGCTGGGCGCTGACGGCCAGTATGGTGCTATCTATGCTGTCCGGATTTATTCCCGGACAAAAAGCATACGCGGCGGACAGCTCGAAGAAAACAGGCAAGACGGTGGTCGAGACGGAGATTGACGAGAGTACATACAAAGCTCTGGGTCTCAGCACCGATATAGACAAAAGCAAAGCTGCGGTGCCGTATGACAAGGATAATATATCTACATTTGCAGAGGTGAATGAGGTATACGTTGCGGCAAACGGCAATTACAGAAACAAGTACACTGTGCGAGACGGATTTGACAGGATTGGAGATTTCAAGGACAGGACTACAAAGGTAAACAGCAGCCTTGGCAATCTGTACGGAGCGTATGGTTTCTATGATCTTGGCAAAGATAATGTGAAAGTGGAACACGGCGGATCGGGAGACAGTAACATAAGTAGCAACATGGGAAATGTTCTAAAAAAGGACAGTAATGGTTTTAACGGCCTGTATGCGACAAGCGTTGCATTTGATGGAGGCGACGGAAAAACCAACTACGTTGCGGAGCTAAGAGTACATGGAGATAAAGTATTCAGTCCAGCTGGATGGAAAAGTATTAAAACTGTCATAGACGGCAAGGAGTACCGCGGAAAGATAGATGTGAATATTTTCAAGATAGCAGCTGATGGTACAAGATCTTCAATTGCTACGCTTACCCCTACTTTAAACAAGAATTCTACATATGGCGATGGACTTTTGTATTTTATCAGAAGATACCAGCAGGAGCTGGATGCGATGTTTGAGATCGAAAAGGCCGATCTGAATGGAGATGGCTTTGAAGATCTTCTCGTATACTGTGGAACTTACGAGGATAGAAATATAAACGATCAGAACATACGCTATGCCATAGTCGATGTATATTATGGCAAGGGAAACGGCAGGTTCACAAAGGGAAATAATATAAGCATACCGGGCGGGCTTGCATCTAATTATGAAAGTGGAACGGGTGGATCGTGGTGTGATTATGGCATAGGAAGAGCTCCTGTGGTAACTCTGGCCGGCGGTGATCTGGAGCAGGATGGCCGGGATGAGGCCGCGGTTGCCGTATCTGGATCAGTTCAGAATCGCAACATGGCAAAGGCAGGTCATATGACCGTCTATACATATAAAGACGGCGGACTTGTCCCTATAGAAGGTCTGAATGAAGTGTCACTTGGAGACACAGATGGCAAAAAACAGAACTACGGAATGTATGCTGCAAACTGTGCATTTGGCCGGTTTAAGTATCCTGGATCAGGAGCCATGGTCACAGGACTTATAGTTGGTGGATATTATTCGAGTAATTCTCAATATTTGCAGATGGAATATGAAGCCACGCAGGCTGCATACAGATACGTATACTACGATAGTCTGACGGATAATTATGTGTTGTCAGATTATCATACGAGAAGCCTGGGGACTAAGAGTAAAGAAATCGTGAAATATCACGAGGTTAAAAATAAAGAATATTACAGACCTGTGAATGCACCTCTGGCGCTTGCGTGTGCAGACCTTAAGGGCATGAACGGCAATAATGAAAATGACAGTGTGCTTTTTGGCGCAGAGGTATATGCTTTCTCACTGGAAGATGGCGGAATAACAGGTTCGGAGATAGGAAGCATGAGTATATGTACCGACCAGCGCAATCAGGGCAACGACAAGAAGAAAAAAGATCAGGTGTGGATCGGCGATGTCAGGGTTGGCTGTGTCGATAAGGATGCCAAGGGGAACAATTACAGACAGAGTTTTGTGTGCGTTGTGGGAGTGCACAGAGAGAAGAAACTCAATGATAAAGATGATTATTACTGGCTGGACATAGCGACATTTTCTATGGATGGCGGCAGCCCATACAGCAGTCAGGAGGGTGTAGTATGCCAGTCGAACAGCAGACAGGATATGTATGGAACATTTGTTTCACTGTGTCTTCCGGATATTGATAATGACAGTGTGCGGTTAAAGTACGAGGGAGAGTATCCGGTATACACAAATCCAGAGGTCTATGCAATCCTTCAGGCAAGTCCGTATTTTGATGATGTTCAGGAAGTATATGAATATGTAAATAACGGTGGAACATCATATTCAACAAGCAAAGGTTCATCGAACACGGTATCAACTAACCTGTCAATATCAGTTGGCGCGTATGTGTCGTCGGAGATCCAGCTCATCGGAGCAGGTGAGGTAGAGGTTGAACTTTCGTATGGAGCAAGCTTTGAATATGCAAATACAAAGACAACGGAATATGAGATAACATATAATGCCGCAGGTGGAGGTTCTGATCAGGTTGTTCTGTACTGTTTGAAATATATGTATTACGAATACTCCATATATGATCCGATTGCGAGAAAATGGGAGCCGGTGGTTATGCCGGTATGTCTCGGACCTTCAACTTCAATCATAGATGTGGCAGATTACGACAAGGTTGCAAGAAGGAGCAAGGGTCTCAACGAGATATATAATAATATTCTGAATAACACAGCGGGAGACCCTGCTACATACCAGACTCTTGGAGGTAAATTAAAGTACACCTATCAGTCAGGTGGAAATAACAATTATTCTTCTGTAAATGCCAGCTCTGGTGCAGATCAGACTCAGACGATATCTGTGACTGATGAGAACGAGTATTCGACTGAAGTGTTCCTTGAGGCGAACGAAAAGCTTGGTGCTGGAGGCGGAGGACTCGGTAATAAGGTCATTGTCGGTGTGACATCAAGCCAGCATGCGGGTCTTGGTTACACCCGTGTAAGCTCGAATGGTGTTACATACAGTGGAACGGTGGACAATGTTCCGGCAGACTGCACAGGCTTCTCATTTGACTGGCAGCTGCGGGTGAACACTGCAAAGCTGAACAGCGACAGTGATTCAGTGTTCGTCATTGGCTATGATGTTAAGAATGTTGTTCGTCCGGCGCGTATGCCGATGGGACTTTCTGTTGTCGACACAACGAGAAACAGTGTCAGTCTTGAGTGGTCACCGTCCAATGATGCAGATTACTATGAGGTCTGTATCGTTGATGCAGGAGGTAATTACAACAGCAAGGCAGTTGTGCCATATACAGTTACTGACTATGAAGTGAAGGGACTATATTCCAACAGGACTTACACATTTGCGGTGAGAGCTCTTCAGGCAAATGGTTCAAAGAGTCTGTTCAGCCGTCCGGCGACCGCGACGACACTTCAGGACAGTTCTAACTTCCATATAACAAAGAACCCTGATGATACAAATACGTTTGCCGGTGGAAATGCAGAATTTGCGGCAAATGCGGTTTATTATGATGGGGATGGAGTAAACCAGAGCGTTGGATACAACTGGCAGGTTAATACAGATAATGGATGGAGAAGCGTATCGACAGGAGGCAGCAATCCTACGCTCAGACTTACTGATGTAAGTGATGAAATGGATGGAAACGAATATCGATGCAGAGTTTATTACAACGACATCACACTCTACACCAAGACTGCGACACTCACTGTAAATAAGGCGGACAGCAAGGTCATGCTTCTGGCGCATAACGATACCCAGAATAAAGATCTGTCGGATGGCAGCGTAGTCAGGGCATCGGGCTCAGAGACTACAAAGGTGGAGAACGTGACTAAGGAGAGAAATCTTATAACAGTCACATCCGGAGTCATGGAATATATTCTTGTCAGCGACGGAACAAACTATATGTGGAAAGATAGTGACGAGAATTACTATCCATGCAGCGTAAGCGTCAAAAAGGACAGCGATGGTTACGTGGATGAATCACAGACATTTAAAGCATCTGATGTGGGCGGCACGGCATATGGTGTGAGTGAATCAGATTTCATCGCAGATATTGATGGCAATACTTACAAGCTGATCAGCGTAAATGCAGCTGACTATGCAGGTGAAAAGGTGTCATATGCATCTGATGATGTTACATATGACAGGATACTCGCAAAATGGGTATCAGAGGATGGCAGCAAGAACTTCTATCTTCTCGGAAACACATCGGGAAGTGAAGACAGTACGGTGTACTATTATGTGGCAGGTAGTGAAAGCGGAAGTTTTACTATGACTTCAAAGAAGACTCTTAATGTGTCAGATACTGTCAAGGTGGTCCAAACTGATCTCAAATCGGTATATCAGACCAAGACGGTGAGATCTGAGACCACAGGGGCAGAGGTCACATATACAGGAGACAAGATCACACTCAGCTGTCAGCCGAAATCACTGTCAGGTGAGGATGTACAGGGAGATGTGGAATTTGTCATTACAGGGCCTGAGAGCAAGCGCATAGCTGGTAAGTACGACAGAGCAAATGGCTGCTATACTGCACAGTGGGAGCCATCCGGACAGGGAATATACAACGTATATGTATACTTTGCAGGAAACAAACAGTACAACGACAGTATATCTGACTCGATGTCTATATATACCTCATTTGAGGGAAAGACGAACATGAATCTGACCATGCAGGATAATGTAAGATACGGAGATTTAGTGAAGATGTCTCTGGAGAAAGTGTCATACGACAATACAGGAAAGCTTCAGGATATCACGGACGATTCAGAATACACAGTTAAGATAAAGAATAATAAGACAGGAGAATTTGAGGACACAGACAAATACGAACTTGCAAACGGCGTGTTTATACCGAAGTCTATTGGAATGTTCCAGATAACGGCATCAAATGGCGGAGACAAGACTCAGAAGAATATAAATGTTGGAAGGGCACAGCTTGAGATAGCTGCCCAGGATACAGAGAAAAGTGTAAATGATTCTGTAAGAGAGTGCGAGGATGCGGTGATAACAGGTCTCAAGGCATGGGATACCGACATAATGCCTCAGAGAGACAGGGATTACGAGCTCAGATCATATGGAGTAAGTGGGCTGTTGCCGGGTATATATGATATAGATGTTGCATACGTCAAGGTGGGCGATCAGCATTCACAGGTTATGAATGAACTTGAGAAGAACTATATAATAAACCTGGTTAAAGCATCATACACACTGACAGGAAACGTGTACACCGTCACTGCCAGGCCGGCAAATACACATGGCACAGTTTCAATCAAGTACCAGCAGCCTGGAAATGAAAACAGTGACGGACTCACAGTTGACAGTGGAACAAGACTCCCTGAGAACTCAACGATCACTTTAGCTGCTACTCCTCATAAGGGATATAAGGTTAAGAGCTGGTCACTAAATGGAAAGACAGTTACGGATCCACAGTGTGGAACATCCGGTGGCAAGGCGTGCAGCGATGACCAGATCCAGATGGCTAAGCTGAAAGCAAACATGAATGTAGCAGTAAACTTTGAGCCTGTATATCACAAGCTGACATACAAGCCGGACAATGAGGCTCACGGAACACTCAAAGCAAACTATGTGACGGATGGAACAATTGGAAAATCGTTTGGTTCAGGTGCAAACATTCATATAGAACAGAAGGTAAGACTCACTGCGGTTCCGGCAGCAGGATATGTTCTGGATCATTGGACTGTTACGGGAGAAGATGGAGTTCCAGAGACCGTTCTCGCGGAAGATGGAGTGACAAATAACACATCTCTCACATATGATGCAGAGGAGATCAGCGAGGATACACTTATCACGGCATATTTTGCAGAGGCACAGAATTTCAAAATATCAGTCTCGCCTGTAACTGTTGGAAGCGATGGAAAGACTACAGTGACAACAGGTGTGGATGTCACAGTCAAGGCTCAGCGAGTTGACGGCACAGTGACTATAGAGAGCGGTGAAGATGGTATATATGAAGTCAGCCGAGGCGACAATGTGACCATCCAGGTTACCGTTCCGTCAGGACTACTTCTCGACGGATGGTCAGCAGCAGATGGACAGGAACTTGGAACTATATCAGCGGATCTCAGGACGATGACAGTGTATGATATAGCTTCAGACCTCGATTATACAGTTAAGTACACTGCGCCGAACAGATACAAGGTGACATATGGTGCGGATGATGATGCAGCTGGTGTGGTAGATGCTGTGGCTGCAGGAAGTACAGACGCACTTGTATCCGGTGACAAGCAGCTTCAGGGAAGTGACATAGTATTTACAGCAACTCCAAATGAAGGCTACGAGGTAGCATACTGGGAGGTAAATGGCGAGAAGGTTGATGCTGAGGCAGAAGGTACTGGCGCCCAGAGGTATGAACTAGAATATCTCGGCAAGGATACAAAGGTTGTCGTATACTTCTACAAACAGCCGGTTGTGTCGTGGACATCAGGAAATGACACAGAGATGACTGCAAAGTCAGGAGATTCTGATCTGGCAAATGGCGGATATATCGCATATGCAAGTAAGGATGATCTGAAATTCTCATTTGCGGTGAAGAGAAGTTATGAGATAGCTGACATAAAGGTAAATTATGCAGGAGAGGATGTATTCAGTCTTGCGGAGGACAGCGGAGAAGGAAAGCTGGCTGAGACTGCGGATTCTGAGTCCGGAACAGAGAGATACACGTTTACGTGGAGTGCTCCGGCAGATGGATTTACAGGGGATGTGACAGTAAATGCCACATACAGAAAGATCGCACCATCCGTGAAGGCTGAGTATTCTCTGAAGGTGATAGAGAAGGCTTCTGCTGGAGAGGCGTCAGGAAAGACACACGGCTCTATAAGTGCAGATGTGTCAAGAAAAAATCTCCCTTCATACATACAGATAGGAGATACCATAAGTGATGCGACGGAGAGCAAATCTGCGCAGATCACAGACATATACAGAGATTCTGTCATCACATTCAAGGTTGTGCCTGATGATGGATACAATGTAAAAGAATGGATCATAAATGGACATAAGCTGACAAGCGAGACGGAGAATATAAAGTTATATTCAGACAAGAAAGTAAATGATACCCTTAAGATCACGGTTGACGGAGATTCATCTGATGTGACAGTTATGGCTGGTCTTGAGCTGGTTGGTGATGTACTCACATTTGGTCCTGAGACAGAGGGAACAGGTGAGGTGAGCGCCATGATCACATCTACAAAGCTGGTGCTCGAATCAGGAGATATGATAGGTGCTGCTTCATATGTGGAATTCACAGCGGCAGCTGCAGAAGGATACGAAGTTGCAGACTGGCTTGTAAATGGAATCAGTCAGGGCGTGGCAGAGAAGATATTTGCATACAAAGTGCCAAAGGATACGAGAGTTGATGTGAGGGCTGTGTTTGACAGACCTGTGTATAAGATAACATGGTCAGCGGACGGAGCCGGACAGATAGAGGCAGAGAACGTGACATCAGGAGAGACACTATATGGAGAGTCTGCGGATATCAGAGGCGACAGAATGCTTAAGTTTACGGCTATTCCGGATCTGTATATGGAGTGTACGGGATACACAGTAAAGACAGCAGAGGGAACAAAGGATTACACAGCAGAGGAGCTTGGCAGCAACGTATTTGTGGTTGACAAGGTGGCATCTGACATAGATGTTGTTGCTCACTTTGCTAAGCAGGAACTCAAGTCAGTTATAACCTTTGAGGCAAATGATGCTGCTCTTGGAGCTGTGACAGCGGTATATGGACTGGACGAGAAGGCTGAGATCACAAGTGGCGATAGTCAGGTATCCGGCGGAGATGCAGTATTTACGGCAGCTCCTGCAGATGGCCAGATGATCGAGGGCTGGTATCTTGATCCTGAGTGTACACAGGCTATAGAAGGCACTGAACTGGAGCAGACTACCTATGAGGTGAAGACTATCTACACAGATGTGGCAGTATATGTTAAGTTTGTGGAGATTCCAGAGTATACAGTTAAGGTAGGTACAACAGGAACCGGATCGGCGAAGATCACTGCATCTTCTGACGGTGAGGAACTTGAGATCGTATCAGGAGAGGTTAAGCTCAAGAGACATAAGGATCTTACAATAACAGTTGCACCGAAGGATGAATACAACACAGTTGAGCACTGGACAGTTGACGGAGCAGATGTTGATTCAGATGAACTCACATACAAGCTGACAGACATAACAAAGGATGCAGAGATATATGCATATATCGCACCATCACTTCTTGTAAATGTAATATTCAAGAATGAGGATGAAGTTAAGAAATATGACAATATAGACATCAGTACAGGTTATGTCGGCGAGGATGGAGATATAAGCGGACTTAAGCCAATAAATGCTGAGAATAACTTAGTGAGAATAGGTTCTGGCAAGGATGTAAGATTTGCCATAACACCTTCTGATGATTATATGATCCAGGCATGGACAGTTAAGTACATCAGAGGCGGAAAGGTTGTCAAGGAAGAGTCTGGCACTGACTTTGGATTTACCAACGAGATACTTTTAAATGATGTTACAAACAGCATAGAGGTAAGTGCAGAGCTTGTTGACAGAGTTGGATATGCCATTCCTGTAGAGGGAAATTATGACAGAGATAATAATCTGATAGAGACTGCAGGTGGTGAAAGCACACCGGAGACAGCTTACACTATAACAGACCTTACAAAGATACCAGACAATGTGGTATTCAAGAATGACAATGGCGTAGTTCTTGATAATATGGTAAGAGAGAACGGAGATGCGAGTGTTGTTATTACACCTGCTGAGGGCTGGAGAATCAGAGATATAATCATTGATGAACCAGAGAACGCTGAAAATTCAGAGGAGTCAGAGAATATCATGTCAGTCCAGCCAGTGCTTGCAGAGGATGGAACTGAGACAGGAGCATATCTTGTAAGTGATGTAAACGTCACAAAGAATATGGAGTTTAAAGTTGATGCAGTTAAGCTTTACTCTGTAACAATAGCAGATACAGAGCATGGAAACATAAAGGTGACAAAGCCAGATGGCACAGAGGTGGAGAACGGTGAAATGATTGACGAGAAAACTGTTCTTACATACACAGCAACACCGGATATGTACTATGACTTTGACGCATGGACAGAGGATGCGGCAGATCAGGCTGAGAGCACATTTGAAAAAGCCCTTGACGAAAGTATCACAGTGGGAGCAGCCTTCAAGGCAAGATATGCGAAGGTAAGTATTGCCACAGTGAAGAATGGTACGGTAACTGTCACAACAGCTGACGGTAAGAAGATATCTAACGGACAGCTGGTTCAGGAAGGCACAGATATCATCTGCAAGGCAATTCCTGCAAAGCATTGTGATCTGTCAGCCTGGGGCGGAGATGCCAAAGGCAAGACTGGTACTACAGTGAAACTTACGGTGACAAAGAACATGAATATAAGAGCGGCATTCAAGTTCAGGTATGTGAAGGTAGCTATTGGAAAGACTGAAAACGGATCGATCACAATCAAGACTGCGGAAGGCAAAACAGTTAAGAATGGTGCATCAGTGATCGAGGGAACGGTTCTTATCTGCACAGCAAAGGCGGCAAATAACTGTAAACTTGGAAGCTGGACAGGAAGCTTCAAGAGTACAAAAACTTCGGTAAAGGTTGCTGCAAATAAGAATATGAAAATCAATGCCAGGTTTGTAGCAAAAATACCAGCACAAAATACAGCTGGTATCAATAAGAATATCCATGCAGTAGTATCTGGAAACAAAGTGACAGTTGTGTGGGGTAAGGTTAACAAGGCTGACGGATATGATATATATGCACAGAAGTGCTATGTAAACTTTGGCTCGAAAAGTCTTGTTAAATCGGTAAAGGGCGCATCGGCAACCCGAGTTACAATATCCAGCATTAATGGCAAATCACTTGCTAAGTTTGATACGATCAAGCTGAGAGTAAAGGCATATAAGCTGGTAAATGGTAAGAAGAAGTATATAGACAATAGTGTCATGCTTCATATAGTTACCAATAGCAGCAAATATACCAACATCAAGAAGGTTCTGCTTCCACAGAAGAGCTACGTGTTGGGAGTTAAGCAGACGATTAAGCTTAAACCTGGATATACCAAGGCAGATGCCAGCAAGAAGGTGCTTGATGGCACACATGGTGCAAGGTATTTGTATGCATGTACAAATAAAAATGTTGCTACAGTTGATGCCAAAGGAAGAATAAAGGCAAAGGCCGCAGGAAAGTGTACGGTCTATGTAATTGCTGTAAATGGCACTACACAGGCTGTGCAGATTATAGTAAAATAAAAATAGTAGCTGCATGAGGTGCTTGATATCCGGCCCGTTGGGGCTGGATGCAGGCACCTTTGCTGATATATACAGGGTGTTGATTATCTATACCGGGATTAAAAAGTGAGAAAAGGAGATTTGTACATATGGGGAATACGGCTTCGGGTAATAAAGGCTGTTTTATAAAACCGAAAAAAGCCTGGAGGCTTCTGAAGACAGCGGATGAAGGGAATGTAACTGCATATATATTCGGGGTCAGTGGTTCGGGAAAGACGACTCTTGTCAGCAGATATCTTGGAACACGTAAGTACATGGTGGTGGATGCCGGCGGTATCAGACCGGATGACCTTGTGGTAGAAAGCAGCAACGCAAGAAAAATAATTGTCATAGATAATCTGCACGAGCTCTCATGGGGGGATGTGGACACAGTGAGGGAGCAGATCATAGAACTCATTAGAAGAGAAGACGTATGGGTTATACTCGTTGGCCGGTGTCCGGTTCCCCCATGGCTTTCTGCTGTAAGATTTCAAGAAGGATTTTATGTGGTGGACAGCAAGCTGCTTATGTTCAGTCTGGAGGATATAAAGAAGTATGCTGAATACGCTGGATTTAGTATCAATGAGGCACAAGTGCAGAGAATGTACTATGAGACTACAGGACTTCCGCTGGCTGTGGAGATGTGCCACATCAAATACATGGAAATGGCATATACAAGCGAGATAACAGATGATATGTATAATGATTTTTCGAGACGCGTTGAGGATGAGATGTGTAATTACCTTGAGTATCATGTGTATGATAACTGGGATGTGGAAATGCAGGAATTTCTCATGGAAATATCCGTGGTGGATGAGTTTACAACAAAACAGGCTGAGATGATAACCGGAAGAAGTGACAGTGAGCTTTTGATCGAGAGGGCAAAGTGGCTTGGAAACTTTATGACCAGCCGGATGGATAAGGATGGCAATACACAATATCAACTGCAGTTTCACATGAGGGTCTCTATGCGCAGACGTCTTAAGCGGAAGTACGAGAAAGAGCGTATAAGAGGCCTGTATGAGAATGCCGGACTGTTTTACAGACTTAACGGAGATATAAGGAAAGCTTTGGAGATGTATGAAAATGCAGGAGTTACAGAGCGAATAGTTTCAATACTTGTCGATAATGCCAGACATGCGGCGAACAGTGGTTATTACTATGATCTGAAAAAATATTACCTGGAACTTCCGGATCATGTCATCGAGAAAAGTCCTGAGCTTATGTGTGGTATGAGCATGCTGCAGTCACTCCTTCTAAATCCTGATGAGAGTGAAAGATGGTACGACAGACTAAAATTATATGCAGATGAAAACCAGGGAAGTGCCAGGAAAAATGCAAAGGGGCTTTTGCTGTATCTGGATATTGGTCTGCCGCACAGAGGAAGTGTTGATGTATTAAAGCTTTTGAAGTCAGCATACACAATGGTCTTTAATAAGGAGGTAAGAATACAGGAATGGTCGGTTACATCCAATCTGCCTTCAATGATGAACGGTGGAAAAGATTTCTGTGAGTGGAGCAAGAGAGACAGAGAGCTGGCCTCGAAGGTTGGCAGGATAGTTGAGTTTGTGCTTGGAAAATACGGAAAAGGTCTTGTAAATCTTGCTTTGGCGGAGAGTTTTCTTGAAAAGAGCGGAGATAATTACGAGGTGGCAACGCTTGCGGCAAAGGGCAGAATGCAGGCGGAAGCAGGAGGAAAAATCGAGCAGTGCTTTGTTGCTGATGGTATATTGGCGTGGCTGCATTTGCAGAACGGAAAGCCACAGGAGGCTCTTGAGGTTTTGAATGGAATAGAGGGAAAGGCTGAAAAAGAGGAAGGACAAAATCTCCTTCCCAATATATATGCATTTGAGACCAGATGCAGCCTGTACAGAGGAGATAGAGCCTGTGTTACAGGTTGGATGGAAAATGCTCCGGATGAAAATGTTGAATTCAGGATATATGACAGGTTTATCTATCTAACCAAAGTGAGAGTATACCTTCAAAGCGGACGGAATGAACAGGCATATTCGCTGCTGACAAAGCTGAGATATTATGCTGAGATGATGTCCCGTACGTATATAGGGATAGAATGTGGTGTGCTGATGGCTGTAGCTTTGCAGCGATTAAAAAATGATGACTGGAAAAAGGCGATGTGCCATGCTATTGATACTGCGATGGAATATAGCTTCACAAGGATTATATCCAGAGAAGGTGCGGCGGTGAATACTCTTATAAATACCTGTGGATGGAAAGTCGAGAAAGATGGTGCTGACGACAAGGAGATAGCCGAAAGAAGGGCATATTTCAGACAACTGCAGAAGGAGACTGAGAGTATGATGAGATACTACCCCGGATATATGAAAGCGGGAGTGGACGATGTTCAACTCAGTGAGACGGCTACAGCCATACTTAAATTGCAGGCAGAGGGCTTGTCCAGACAGAAGATAGCGGACAGACTCAACATGTCGGAGGCGAATGTAAAGTATCATCTGAACCAGGTGTACAGGAAACTCGGGGTGACTGATAAGGCCGGGGCGGTCAGGGAGGCATCTAACAGGGGACTTATCTAGTGATTGTGAGATTTGCGTTCGGTGGTGGTTTACTTGAATACACCGTATGTAAAAGTTGCATATGAATGTATGCTATGAATGTACATAATTAGGGTGGAAAAACTTAGACTGTTGTTGTATTATGTCTATAATTATGATTACATACGAATCAGTAACGTCAGATTGAGATGAGGATAATTTCCGTATGGCATAAAAGTGTTGGTGAAGATGGCGTTTGGAACTTAGAGAATGAGCGAGTACGGACGGATTCGTATTTGACAGGTATTCAAGGAGGAATTACGACGTGAATTTTTTGGAAGAGAGAATAACTAAGGATGGAATAGTAAAGGAGGGCAATGTTCTCAAGGTGGATAGTTTCCTGAACCACCAGATGGATATACGTCTGTTTGATCAGATCGGTGAGGAGTTCAAGAAGAGATTTGAGGGAACAGAGATCAACAAGATCCTTACTATAGAGGCATCCGGAATAGGCATTGCCTGCGTTGTTGCCAGACATTTTGATGTGCCTGTTGTATTTGCGAAGAAGTCAAAGAGCATCAACATAGAGGGCGATGTGTATGTGGCAGAGGTAGAGTCATTTACACACAAGTGCAAGAATCAGGTCATCGTGTCCAAGAAGTTCATCAATCCTGAGGACAAGATTCTTATCATAGATGATTTCCTTGCAAATGGATGTGCGCTTCAGGGACTCATCTCCATAGTGAAGTCAGCAGGCGCCAGCGTAGAGGGAATCGGAATCGCAGTTGAGAAGGGCTTCCAGACAGGTGGTCAGGTCATCAGGAATCTCGGATATCATCTTGAGTCGCTTGCGATAGTGGACAGCATGGACGCTGCTACGGGCGAGATAAAGTTCAGGGAGCAGTAGGATCGCTGCGGGATATTTGCTGAGAGGTGGGGTATATGGGAAATAACAATTTAGAAGAAAAAAATGTTTCTATGCCTGAGAAAATTGGAGGCGTAATATTTGGCATATGGTTTGTTGCCAGTATTATAGCCGGATTTGTTGCAAGTGAGATCGGAACGGATGCTGTTATGCTTGTTGTGGGGCAGTTTTTTGCCGGGATAGTTCTTGTCATAATTCTAAAGACTCTTATTCCGATGATTAAGAAGCGAAAGCGGGGGAGCATCATCGGTATAGTGTTCATATCTGTGTTTGCCGGTGCTGCATCGGCGCTGATATGGGCGGCGTGTGCTGTGAAAGATGGCTCTTTTGCGGATAAGATAGTATTGCTCCCGGAACGGATATTGGGGAGAGAAAATTGCAATGTTGGAGCATTTTATGCAGAGATATTTGCCTGTGCATTCTTTGTGGTCAGTGCAATAACACTGCTCTCTGTGATATGTAAGAGAAAAGCGCTTGAGCGAAGATGTTCATTTACTGTGAAAGCTGTATGCCATGATGTACGTGCAGATATGAGACAGGATATGAGAGCCGGCAGAAGATATCCGGAGGCGGGAGTATTTGAATTTACATACAGGGATAAGCAGTATAAAGTGTATGAGCAGACATATGTATATGGACTGAATATAAGTAAAGGCGATGTGGTATATCTTTATATCAACCCAGAAAATCCGTACGAATTTTATCTGGAAAACAGTGGTATATTCAGCAGTCAGGCGATATGGTCAGCAGTTTTTTTGATGGTTATATCAGGTTTGATGGCCGCAGGCTGCAATTTGTTGATTTTTAGGTGAAAAAATAGCCAGGTGTATGTTCTCCAATTTGGAGAATATGCACCTGGCTGTTTCTACGTAATTTTATCTAAAACTCTTCAACCAGTTCACAAGAGAGTCATGCCAGATGTTGTCTGTGACAGTCTTCTTCATCTGCGCATCAACAGGTCCGTTGCCTGCAAGCTTTGCCAGGATAGCAGCCTGAAGTTCAGGAACTGTCATGGATTCCGGAGACTTGCTCCAGTCAACTGTGATGGTTTCTGGATCAACAGGGGTGTTGGCAGCAGCTTGGGCAGAAGCGTCCTTGGCTGAATCTTTTACCTCGTTGGCGGCAGAAATATTCTTCTCAGTATTTGTTGTGTTTTTCTTAGCATCTGCAGATTCTGTAGCAGTCACAATGTCTTTGGATTCTTTGGATTCTATCTTTGGTTCAGCTTCCTTATTGCCTTTTGCATCGGTAGCTGTTTCAGATGCTGCTTTATCTTCTGTGTTGGTCTTAGCTTCGCTCTCAGTCTTCGTCACAACCTTAACCGGCTTTACATCCAGGTCTGTTCCATCAGGCACCCAGATCTCACCACTGTTTGCAGGCTGGGTTATGTTGATATGACCATCCTGTACAGATACCTTTTCGCCTGACAGGGCGCCGATGTATGCTGTGCAGTTCCCTGCTGCAAGGTGCATTCCGGCTGGGGCATCGTCGTTGTTCACTGACACGATGACACGTGTTCCGTCAAGATCCCTCGCGTATGCGAACTGTCTGTTGGTGAGCATCAGCTCATCGTAGCTGCCATATGACAGTGCAGGAACGGCCTGACGTACCTTGCCGAGTGCGGCGATGAGTGCTGTACAAGGATTAGTTTTTACTGAATCCTTGTAATCTTCTATATTGAGAGCTGGTCTTAAGCTGTCGTCCGAGCCATATTCCTTGCGTCCCTCAATGCCAAATTCCGAACCGTAGTATATGCTAGGCACACCCGGAAGAGTGTAGAGCAATACATGTACAGGTGCAAAATGAGCCTTATTGGTAAGTTTTGTATAGATACGCTCCACATCATGGTTGTCTACGAAGTTGTAGAGCTTTAATGTTCCCATGTTCTGGAGACGTCTTACAGTGTGCGCGATTTCAAAATAGTTGTGGTCATTGTGGCCGCTGTACAGAGCCTTGTGAAGTGTGTAGTTGGTGACACTGTGAAGAGTCTCGCCGTTTACCCAGCGGCTGTAGTCGCCGTGGATGACCTCACCCATGAGCCAGAAATCCGGCTTCACTTCATTTGCTGTGCGGCGCAGTGCCTTCATGAAATCAAAATCAAGGACGTCCGCAGCGTCAAGTCTGATTCCGTCCACATCGAACTCACTCACCCAGAAACGAATCACATCGCATATATAGTCAACGACAGCAGGATTCTTCTGATTCAGCTTGACGAGAAGGTTGTAGCCTCCCCAGTTGTCGTAAGAGAAACCGTCGTTGTACTCGTTGTTACCCCAGAAATTCACGTTGCAGTACCAGTCTTTGTACTGTGAATTCTCTCTGTTTGCCTGGATGTCCTTGAATGCGAAGAAGTCACGGCCTGTGTGGTTGAACACTCCGTCGAAGATGACCTTTATGCCATGCTCGTGGCAGTAAGCCACAAATGCTGTCAGGTCCTCATTTGTTCCGAGACGGGAGTCGAGCTTTTTGTAATCTGTAGTCTCGTAGCCGTGTCCGACTGACTCAAAGAGTGGTCCGATGTACAGTGCTGAACCGCCAATCTCCTTTATATGATCCACCCATGGAAGCAGGGTGTTTAAGCGGTGAACAGGCTCACCGTAGTCGTTCTGTTTAGGGGCTCCCGCAAGTCCCAATGGATAAATGTGATAAAATACTGCCTCATCATACCATGCCATAGTTATCCCTCCATATTTTAGGTGCTGTCAAATACAAAGCACCCGATATTATTTGATATACGCTGTGAGCTGCAAGTGTTATCAGAAGCTGCCCACAACGTTTATATTATACTAAAAAAATTAGAAAAATGCGACAAAAAGTCATGTATGTATTGCACGACAGAGCCACAGATGCAGGAAAAAGACTCCATTGGAGTAGTGACGCTGGCGTGCTGTCTGCTCGTCCATATATTTGCAAAGTCATACTGGAAGCAGCTCTCAGTTCTGTTCGGACTTGTGGTTGGATATATAGTAGCAGTGTGCATGGGTATGGTGGATTTCTCCGCACTCAGCGGAACATCAGTCATAGCGCTCCCTCACATCATGCCATTTAAGCCGGAGTTCAACTGAAACGCGATCATATCAGTAACTTTTCCCTAAGATCGTGCAGACGGTATTTGCTGAGAACTGTGTGGCTGTTGTATTCATAGTTGCCATCATTCTGAATCTTGTGCTTCCTAAGAACATGGATGCCCACGAGGCCCCAAAGACTGAGGATGCAGAGTAAAAACCTTTCATAAGGTGTAAGTGTTAATAACAGCGTTGTTCTGATATTATAATTTCAGAACGGCGCTGTTTTTGCTTTTTCAAAAATAGGTCAAAAGGGGTCAGGTACCTCCGTCCCCAAATAAAAATAAAGAAAGGTGAACAATATGGATAGTTTATTAAAGATAGAATCACTGAAGAAATACTATGGCAAAAAGCCAAACCAGACTAAGGCTCTGGACGGCATATCATTTCAGGTCATGCCGGGGGAGTTCCTTGGCATCATGGGTAGCAGTGGATCGGGAAAGTCCACACTGCTGAACTGTATCGCAACGGTCATAAAGCCTGACAGCGGAACCATAGAGCTTCAGGGCAAAGAGATACAGGCGCTTAAAGGTGCGAAGCTTGCGCAGTACAGAGGCAGGGAGATAGGTTATCTGTTCCAGAATTTTGAACTTCTGGACAATCTAACAGGCAGAGAGAACATTATGGTTCCGTTGTCAATACACGGTGTATCCGAGGATGAGAGCAGAAACAGACTGGAAAAGCTTTCATCATATCTGGAGATAGATAACGTGCTTGACAAATTCCCATCGCAGATGTCTGGTGGTCAGAGACAGAGGGTTGCGGCCGCCAGAGCACTCATACTTAATCCGGGGATCATTCTTGCGGACGAGCCGACCGGAGCACTCGACTCAAGAAATGCAAAGGCACTCATGGAGAAACTGTTGGGACTGAACAGGGATGACAACACTACCATACTTATGGTGACCCACGACTCAAATGCGGCCAGCTTCTGCAAGAGGATACTCTTCATACAGGATGGCAGGATATTCCATGAGCTCAGAAGAGATATGGAGAGAGAGTCACAGCAGGAGTTTTATGAGAGGATACTCAAGCTGATGGCGCAGATGGGAGGAGGCAGCGCAAATGTTCTTTAAACTCGCAATGAGGAACAGCCGGAGAAGCAGGAAAGAGAATGGTCTGTTCTTCGCTTCGCTGGTCGTGTCCATAGTGGCATTTTATATCATATTGGCGCTGTCCCATCAGGATGTGATGATATTCCTGAGAAGTCTTGAAAGCGATGCGGTGAACAGTCTTCTTCAGATAGCGGCGGTGTTCTATGTATTTTCACTGGTCATGTTGTTCTTTCTTATATACTATGCAAGCAAATACCAGCTCGAACGACGGAGGCACGAACTTGGAATGTATATAATGATGGGGATGAGGAGATCAAAGCTTTTTGCCCTGCTGATTGCGGAGGATCTGGGCAGCAGCGTAGTGGCTCTGCTCATCGGACTTCCTATAGCGATCCTGATGTCTGAGGTGGTCAGCCTTCTCACAGCCAGACTGGTAGGTCTTGGCGTTATAGGTCATCACGTATCATTTTCACTGCAGGCAGTCATACTGACAACTGTTGGATTTGTAGCGATAAAGCTTGCAGCATTTCTCATACTGAGCGGTAAGCTTGCAAGAAAGCAGATAGGCGATCTCCTTGTAGATACACCGGAGACAGAGAAGAAACAGCTTCCGGCTCCTGTGTATGGTGTGAGTGCAGTCCTCGGTCTTGTTGCGCTGGTCATTGCATACTGTCAGGGAATAGGTGGCTATTCGTGGATCAGCGTAAAATATATGGCGGTCACCATAACACTGGGATTTGTTGGCATGTTCCTGCTGTTTTTCGGTCTCAGGCTCTTTGTTGATGCACTGGCCAGACGTGCAAATGGCTCAAAACCACTTGCTGTGTTCGGTTTCAGGCAGATACACGAAAATGTAGCAACAAAATCTGGAACGCTTGCAATAAGCTCGATACTCATACTCGGCGCTCTGTGCTGCTGCGGTGCGGGCGTTGGCATATGTATATCCAGACAGAATATGGATCATGTGCTCGATTATACATTTGCCTCATATGGAGGTGACGCTGAGACGGACAGCAGGAATATCCGCGCGAAACTGGAGGAAACCGGCGTGTTGGAGGATTTCTCGGACGTATTCGATATGAAGCTTGGTTATATAAAGATGGGTGAAAATGAGTCCCATGATGATGCTGTGAACGTGGGGAATGTCATATCCGCACTTGAAAAACTCAAGGTTTCAGAGGACAGGGACGTGCTTATAAATAACATGTCATACATGACATACCCTTACCTGATCCAGGAGAGTGCGTACAACAAGGTGCTTGAGACTGCGGGAAAGGAGCCTTTGGAGCTCGGAGAGAATGAACTGGCACTCTATACGGATTTCTTTACTGATTACCGCGGAGGTTTACTGAATGAGGTATTGGCAGAGCGTCCGGAGGTGGATGTAAGAGGAGATGAGTATCATCTGACCGGAGAGGTCCAGACCACGAAGATTGTGACAGATTCATCGATAACCCTGTCGTTCGGACTTATCGTGGACGATGATACATTTGCCAGACTGACAAATGACAATTACGAGTTATATGTAAATGCCGTTCTCAAAAAGGATATCGTGGACGATAAGGGCCTCATGAAAGCCATAATGGACGAAAATGAGAAACTTGACGGCATAGATTTTGAGAGTATAAACGCTGATTGCGAGAGTTATCTGCAGAACATAGGAAGAAATATGTTCTACACGGTGGCTGCAGGATATATAACGCTTTATTTGGCGGTGGTGTTCCTCATAATCGCAAATACCATAATCGGTGTTCAGTTCCTGATGGGACAGAGAAAGTCCGGCAGAAGGTACAGAACCCTTGTGAAGCTTGGCGCGACATACGAAATGCTCTGCAGCTCAGCAAACAGACAGGTGGGCTGGTATTTCGGAATCCCGGTTGCCGTGGCGGCGGTCAGCAGTATATTCGGTGTGCGTGCTCTGCTCACGGGAATCCTGTCAGAATCCATGCGAGGCAGTGTGAAACAGATACTTATCATAGCTGCGGTTATGATAATCCTGTTGTGTGTGGTAGAATATATCTATATGACAGCGGTGAAACGCTCAAGCAACAGATATCTCATGGCGATGATGACACCGGAAAGGGTTGAGTAAACGGTGAAGTGTGTGATGGTGGTTGAGGACGATGTCCTCATGTGCGATGAACTTCTGGATATGCTGACAAAGGCAGGATACAGGGCAGTTAAGCCAGATGGATTTGACAACATAATAGAACAGATACTGGACATGGCTCCGGATATTCTTCTGCTGGATATCAATCTTCCTGGCAGGAGCGGCTTTGACATATGCCGGGAGATCAAGAGGCGGAGCTCTGTCCCGGTGCTGGTTCTCACATCGAGGGACCAGCTAAAGGACGAGCTCCATGCGCTGGAGCTGGGCGCTGATGAATTCCTCACGAAGCCATGCCGCCGTGAGCGGCTTCTGGCCCGGGTGGCAAATGTGCTCAAGAGGTACGAGGGCAGACAGAACCTGATCGAAGGAGAAGGGTTTCTTCTGGACACTCAGACATACACTCTGTATATAGATGGGAGATCTGCGGTGCTTCCACAGAATCAGGGACGTATATTTGAGACACTTATGACAAGCGGAGGAGATGTCGTGTCTAAGGAGAAACTTTGTGAGGCAGTGTGGGGCACATCGGAGTATATAGATGAAAATGCCCTGCAGGTGAATCTTACAAGACTCAAAAAGAAAATGGCGGGACTGGATATGAAGGCAAAGATCATAGCTGTAAGAGGCGTTGGATACAAAATATTCCCTGGGGACGGAGGTGCCTGACCCACTTGTCAGAGTGGAGAAAATATGAAAAGATTTGGACTTGTTATAAAACAGAATATTGTCTGGCTTGGTCTGCTGCTTCTGACGGACGTGGCGTTCTGCTTCTTCATGTGGCTTGTGGCACCAGAGGCATTTGTCAGAATAAGGGTGCTGGTTGGCATGTTCACTGTGATACTGTTCGCGGCGGTGTGCTCGGTGCTGTGTATAAAGGACAGGAAGAAGATTGAGGCGTTCAGGAGATTTGTCACTGACCCGGATGAACAGAGCGAGATAGAAATGAGGAGCCTGTGCGGGGCTTCTGAACAGGAATATGTGAGCGTGCTGTCGGAGGAGCTTCACGATCTGAGAGATTCAGTGATGCAGAGTGGCAGACAGCTCAGGGATTATCAGGAGTATGTGGAGAACTGGGCACATGAGATCAAGACCCCCATCTCTCTGCTGACATTTGTGGTGGACAACAGGAGAGATGAGCTGCCTCATAATGTTGTGATGAAGATGGACAATGTGACCAGCCAGATGCAGAACTATGTGGACCAGATGCTCTACTACGCCAGACTGAAAAGCGATTCCAAGGATTATCTCATGGAGAGCATAGATGTGGAAGAATGCGTGGATGAGGTGATAGCTGACTACAGATCCCTGCTTGAGGAGAAGGGCATACGGGTCAGAAAGTGTCTTGAGAATGGAGAGGTGTACAGTGACCGCAGGGGATTGCAGTTTATACTCGGTCAGCTTGTGAGCAATTCCATGAAATACACAAATGAGCAGCCGGAGATATCATTTGACTTCTGGACGGCGGGTGACAAAAAGCTGCTGTCCGTGAGTGACAATGGCATAGGTGTAAAGAGCTGTGACATGCCATACATATTCGAGAAGGGTGTCACGGGTGATTCGGGTGAGAACAGGAAGCATGCAACGGGCATGGGACTGTATCTTGTCAGTGAGATGGCGCATGACCTAGGCATCACAGTGACGGCAAATTCAAAGTGGCAGAATGGATTTGAGATAGTACTTGAATTCCCGGATGTGGAGACAAAGATATAAAAGTGAGGAGGCAGATACAGCGTTGTGCGTATCTGCCTCCTCACTTTTTACCGGGATATTTTATAATAAATTTATGAGTGGCGGTCTGTTAATAATCACTTTGATATTTTATAATGTAAGCATTGGTTGTAATTTAGTTGATGGTGCAAAGTCAGTTTACGTGGACTGAAACTCAGTGGGAAAGGAGAATATAATTATGGAGATCAGAAAAGCGACAGCAGAGGATTTTGATATTGTATTTGATTTTATAGAAAAATTATGGACATATAATACATATGACAGGGAAGAAATACGCAAAGTATATATGGACGTCATAGATGACGAACGCAGCTTTGCGTTTTTATTATGGGATGAAGGCATTTGCAGAGGCATGTGCCATGGAGACTATTTAAATACATTCTGGATGTCGGGGCTCACATGCTATGTGTCAAGTCTCATAACAAGAGAGGAGGACCGTGGCAAGGGATATGGTGTGGCACTCCTGGATCATGCAAAGGAGCTTGCAAAGCAGAGGGGATGCAAGGCCATCACCCTTGATTCCGGACTTCCGAGGACAGGGGCACATGGCTTCTACGAACACTATGGATTTGAAAAGAGCTGTTATGGCTTCGAGATGATGATATAAATTATCTGCAGAGATTTGTAAGGAGGCAAAATATGTGTACAGCAGCGACATATAAGACAAAGGATTTCTATTTTGGAAGAACGCTGGATTATGAATTCTCGTACGGCGATGAGATTACCGTGACTCCGAGAAATTATCCGTTTGAATTCAGATATATGGGCAGGATGGACAGCCATTATGCCATGATAGGAATGGCACATGTGGCGGGTGACTATCCTCTCTACTATGATGCTATAAATGAGAAGGGACTTGGAATGGCAGGCCTGAATTTCGTTGGAAATGCCGCGTATCAGGAAGCTGATGAGAGTGAAGACAGGGACAATGTAGCTCAGTATGAGTTTATTCCATGGATACTCGGAAGCTGTGCCAGTGTAGGCGAGGCAAGGGTGGCACTGGATAGGATGACTCTGACAGGAACACCATTTTCTGAGCAGCTTCCTACGGCGCAGCTCCACTGGATCATTGCGGACAGAAATGGTGCCATAACAGTGGAGTGCATGGCTGACGGACTTCATGTGTACGAGAATCCGGTTGGAGTCCTCACGAACAACCCGCCATTTCCTCAGCAGATGTTCCTGCTCAACCAGTATATGGGACTGTCACCGAAGCAGCCAGTGAACACATTTGCACCAGAAGTTGGATTGAGCGCTTACAGCCGCGGCATGGGGGCCATAGGACTTCCTGGGGATCTGTCGTCCACGTCAAGATTTGCCAGGGTGGCATTTGTGAAGCAGAACAGTCTGCCTGCGGATTCTGAGGCTGAGAGTGTAAGCCAGTTCTTTCACATACTTGGCTCTGTGGATCAGCAGAGGGGCTGCTGTGAGGTTGCGCCTGATAAATATGAGATAACCATATACACATCCTGCTGCAATGCTGACAAGGGAATATACTATTACAATACCTATGAGGGTCATCAGATAAATGCTGTTGATATGAACAGGGAGGATCTGGACGGCGCAGAGCTTGCCAGATACCGTCTTATCCAGGGGGAGAATATCAATTGGCAGAACTGATGTATGTGGCTTACAAGGGAGAAAGGATGCTGTATGAGTAAAAGCAAGGTTACAATAAAAGAAATAGCGGAGATGGCTGGGGTGTCAATAGCCACGGTATCACATGTTATAAATAGGACGAGGTATGTAAGACCTGAGCTTGTGGATAAGATTGAGAAGATCATTGTAGAGACAGGATACCAGAATAAGATAGCTGATAAGGAGAGAAAACTGCTGGTTGGACGGGAGTCCACGATAGTTGCAGTCATTCCAAACATTGAAAGTACTATATACAGAGATATGGTAGCTTATGTGAAGCAGCTTGTCAGTGTGCAGGGATATCAGTTCCTTGTGGCGATAACAGACAATGATCTCAAGGAGGAGGCGCAGGTGCTTGCCGGACTTCTGGTGAATAAGAAGGTTGCAGGGATCATACATGCGCCGGTGAGTGATGTGGCATCTAACTACACAAAACTCATACAGTCGGGTGTTCCATTTGTCTGCGTGGAGAGAAATATACTTGGATCAGGGATAGACTCGGTTGAGTTTCGCGACCGAGAGGCTATATTTAAGGGCGCAGATTATCTGCTTGCGAGTGGACACAAAAATGTTTTGTTTTTCAGAGAGAGTACGGACAGTACCACCAGGGATGAGAGAACAAAAGGTTTCCTGAATGCTCTGGAGAAATACAATATAAATACAAATGATGCAAACATTGTTGATGTGACGTTGGAAAAAGGAGAGGATGACTGCATGCTGGCTATTCAGAAAGCCCTGCGCAGATACAGGCCGACCGCTGTACTTGCGGGGGGCAACAGAATAACTCTTTATCTTATGAAGACACTGAGAGATATGGGAATCGACTGTCCGGGAGAGATATCTGTGGTTGGATTTGGTGATGAGAGCTGGTCTGAACTTACTTATCCACCTCTTACAATACTGAGAAGAGATGTGAAGGGACTAAGTGCCAAGGCTGTTGGGATGTTGTTTGAGAAGATCAATACGGGAGTTGCCATATCGCATGACTGTTATGCAGATGTAGAGCTTGTAGTTAGAAAATCCACAAAAATGCTTGACAATGGACCATTTGGAGATAAAGCGGCAGCACCGGATTCGGTTGTACTGACAAAAGAAGAGAAACACAGACTAAAGGCAGGACATTTCAGGGTTGCGATCTCTTTCCACTATACCGGAACGTCTTGGGCAGAATTGCATGAGAAGGGAATTCGGGAAGAACTTGAGCAGTTTGGAATAGATGTGGTGTCGGTTATGGATGCGCACTTTGACTCGGAACTGCAGAATGCACAGCTCGATGGCATAAGACTTCAGAAACCGGATGCAGTTATAGCTATTCCAGCGGATGACAGCCGTACCAGAGAAAAGTTTCAGGAGCTTTCAAAGGTGTCAAAGCTGGTGTTCATAAGCAATGTTCCGGAGGGTATGTCCAAGAACAGCTATGTGTCCTGTGTATCAGTAAATGAGTCGGAGAATGGAACGAACACGGGAAGAATGTTGGGAGAATATTGTAAGGAAAATAAGAAAAAAAAGGCAGGTTTTATTATTCATGGCGCGGCATTCTATGGAACAAGAGTCAGGGATAATGCTGCTGAGAGAATAATCAAGGACAGTTACCCGGATATTGACATAGTGACGATCAGGAGCTTTGGAGAAATATCCAATGCATATCAGGTAGCCAAGGATGTGATAACTGCCAATCCTGAAATTGAGGCAATGTATGTGAGCTGGGATCGCCCGGCGCTTCTGGCTATAAAGGCGCTCAAGGAGCTTGGCAGGGAGGATGTGGCGGTGTTCACAACTGATCTTGACCATGGTATAGCTCGGTGCATGGAAGAAGGAATAGTCAAGGGACTCAGCACGCAGAGACCATACGAGCAGGGAAGAGCGGCTGCGGCAGTTGTTGCCAAGTCCCTGGTAAGTGAAGAACAGCTTCCAAAGTATGTGGGAGTTCAGCCGTATCAGGTTGAGCCAAAACAGCTCAGGCTTGCATGGAAGGAAATCTTCCATGAGTCCATGCCGGACAGACTAAGGTGATATGACATCTTTACTTAGTCCGAGTCGGACAGAGTTAGAAATTGTATCTTTTATCTAAAAAAGAATCCGTCAGAGAGAAAATTGTATCTTTCTGGCGGATTTTTTGCGTTTATACACAAGACCTTGGAAGATTGTATCTTTTTCGCCTGAGAAGTTCCCAAGGATACAATTTTGTGTCCAAGTTGCTGTAACCACACCCAAAAGAGAAAATTCCCGGGGAAGTGGTACCGGAGACAAAGGACAAGATTACAAGATACAAGGTGACAAGTAACGGGTGTCAATCATACACTACAAATCCCATAAGTATGACATATCGTAAAATATTTACGTAAAAAATAATAAAAGACCTGCGAACCCTATAATGCAATCGAGTGTTATTTGTACATAATGACGAATAAGCAATAAATAAAACACTTGATATTGACAATAACCGACAAAGGTTATATCATCAAAACATGCAAAGGACGAAAAACAGTTTAAAATTTACGTAAATTAAACCGGTTGTAAACAGTTTTTCGACAACGAGTTAGCAAAAACGAAATACATGATATTGGAGGTAAAAATTATGAGAAAGATTAAGAAGTTATTAGCAGTTGGAGCATGCCTGTGCATGTCACTCAGTTTACTGGCAGGTTGTGGATCAGGAGCAGGAGGCGCATCGGACGGCGGTTCATCTGAATCAGGTACAAAGCAGGAGAGCACGAAGTCATCCGACCTGTCATTTGCATTCTGTACAAACACACTTAACAACACATTCCAGAGTTCAATAGATGCAAAGCTCAAGGAACTCTGTGATGCGAACGGAATATCATATACATGTCTTGATCCTGACTACGATCTGAACACACAGCTCAGCCAGTTATCAGACGTGGCAAACAGTGGATACGACGCAGTGTTCATCATCCCAGTTGATTCAGCAGGTATCACATCTGGTCTTGCAGAGATCAAAGATGCAGGAATCCCAATCTTCAATGTAGATACAGCAGTTATCGAGGATGACATAGAGAACTTTGTAACACAGTTCGTTGGAACAAATGCATACATGGCAGGACAGCTTGTAGGTGAGCAGATGGTTAAGGATTATCCGGATGGAGCAGACATTGCGATCCTTGACTTCCCATCAAATGAGAGCTGTGTAGACCGTGTAAATGGTTTCCTCGATGGTCTCGGTGACAACAAGGACAAGTTCAATATTGTGGCACAGCAGGATGGCGAGGCTGCACTTGATGCATCAATGAGTCTTGCAGAGGATATCATCACAGCAAACACAGATCTTCAGGCATTCTTCTGCATCAATGATCCATCAGCACTCGGTGCTGCAGCAGCAGTTAAGGCAGCAAATAAGACTGGCAAGATCGGCGTGTACAGTATCGATGCTTCACCAGATGGCAAGCAGGCACTCATTGACGGTGAGTTCACAGCAGTTGCATGTCAGGTTCCTGTACAGATTGCAGAGTATGCATTCAACGCAGCACAGAAGTATGTAGGCGGAGATACGACCATTGACGAGAAGAAGGTATATCTTGATTCACACCTTGTACTCAAGGATGAGGCAGAGAAGACAGTTAACGACTGGCAGTAAAGCCGGACCGGCTCCGAAAATAATAGTGAGGAGCTGAACCCGGACTTGGCAGATATGACACAATGTAGATGCATATAACACGGGATAGACCGGGGATCTGAGATCTCCGGCCGTGATCCCGAAAAAGCAGGATAACAAAAGATCTATTTTAGAAACTTGGAGGTTTAATATGGGACAGACAGTTCTGGAAATGATAGGGATAAAGAAAAGCTTCTCTGGAATATATGCTTTAAGCGGCATCGACTTTTCCCTTGAGCTGGGAGAGGTACACGCACTGCTCGGTGAGAATGGTGCAGGAAAGTCCACACTGATCAAGGTCCTCGGCGGAATTTACCAGCCCGACAGCGGAATCATCAAGGTAAATGGCAAGGAGGTCAAGATCAACGGAGTTCCGGCTGCCAGAGAGAATGGTATAGGAATAATACATCAGGAAATCGTACTTGTTCCATATCTTTCGGTGGCACAGAACCTGTTTCTCGGCAGAGAGATAAGGACAAAGCTTGGAACATTGGACTTTGCAGAGATGAACAGAAGAGCAGAGGAGATGATATCATCCCTCGGTGTGAATATAAAGGCAGACACGATAGTAGAAAATTTGACCATCGCACAGCAGCAGATGGTGGAGATCGTTAAAGCGGTCTCATTCAACGGCAAGATAATAGTTATGGATGAGCCAACCTCATCACTTTCAAATGAGGAGGTTGAGCAGTTATTTGAGATCATTGAAAATCTCAGAAAGAAAAAGGTAAGTATAATCTACATCTCCCACAGAATGGAGGAGCTCTTCAGAATATCTGACAGAGTTACCGTCATCAGGGATGGTGCATACGTAGGAACAAAAAAGACATCAGAGACAAGCCCGAATGAGCTGGTTGCGATGATGGTAGGAAGAGATCTGGAGAGCTTCTATGCCAGAGATTACTGTGACATGGACAAAGCGGAGACTGCTCTGGAGGTAAGGAATCTTTCTCAGACAGGTGTCTTTGAAGATATAAGTTTTTCAGTACATAAGGGCGAGATCCTGGGATTCTCAGGTCTGGTAGGTGCCGGACGAAGTGAGATCATGGAGGCGATATTTGGCGCAACACGGCTCACATCGGGAGAGGTGATACTCGGAGGAAAGCCGGTTCACTTCAAGAATCCAATGCAGGCTATCAAGGCAGGCATAGCACTGGTTCCGGAGGACAGAAAGAAACAGGGCCTTGTACTTGGCAACAGCGTGGCATTTAACCTCACACTTTCATCCCTCAGATTCTATATGAATGGAATCGCTATAAGTGAGAGAAAACGAGGCGAGGTAATTGACCATTATTCACAGAGACTGAGGATAAAGGCGGCATCGCCTGAGATTGAGGCGGGCAGCCTGTCAGGCGGAAACCAGCAGAAGGTGGTTCTGGGCAAATGGCTTGCAACCAAGCCGGATGTACTTATTCTGGATGAGCCGACCAGAGGCGTGGATGTAAATGCAAAATTTGAGATATACACAGTAATCAATGAACTGGCAAAGGAAGGCATAGCGATAATCATGGTATCCAGTGAGCTTCCTGAGATCATCAACATGTGCGACAACGTATGTGTGGTCAGAGCCGGAAGACTCGTGAAGAAGCTGTCAAAGGACGAGCTCTCACAGGAAGAGATAATGAAATACGCTGCAGGAGGTATCGAATAATATGGGCGAGACAAAGAAGAATTCAAAAGCAACTTCTATATTAAAGAACAATCCCCTGACATCCATAGTCAAGGGCAACATAGGAATCATAGTGGTTCTGATAATCATGTGTGTGGCGGTAGCACTTGCCACGGACAAGTTCCTCACGACCAACAACATCATATCAGTGCTTAGACAGATATCGATCAACACATACATAGCACTTGGAATGACACTGATAATTATACTTGGACACATCGACTTGTCAGTTGGATCGATAGTAGCCATGTCGGGAACCCTGACCGTAGGATTCATAGTTAACCAGGGACTCCCTCTCGGCGTTGCCATAGTAGCAGGACTTCTGGTTGGTACAGCAGCGGGCTTTATAAGTGGTTTTATAGTTGCTAACTTCAAGGTGCCTGCATTCATCATCACAATGGCCATGATGAACATAGCAAGTGGTATAGCTTATGTCTACACAGGTGGACAGTCAACACGTATCACCAACAAGATCTTCATCGAGATCGGAACAGGATACCTGTTCAATGTGATCCCACTCCCTGTAGTGTACATGGTAGTGCTCATCATACTGTTCAGCTTCATCCTCAGCAAGACAAAGTTTGGAACATATGTATATGCGATAGGTGGTAACCGTGAGGCTGCAAGACTCTCAGGTGTACCTATCAAGAAGATAGAGATCGTAGTATTTACAATATCTGGACTTCTCTCAGCATTTGCAGGACTTGTACTTTGTTCAAGAATGTACTCAGGCCAGCCTTCAGTAGGAAGCGGATACGAACTTGATGCCATCGCAGCCTGCGTACTTGGCGGAACATCCATGACAGGAGGTAAAGGAAGGATCAGTGGAACCGTATTTGGTGCCATGGTCATCGGAATCATCTCAAATGGTCTTAACCTTATCGGAGTGTCATCATACTGGCAGCTCATCATCAAGGGTCTTATCATCGCATGTGCGGTACTCCTTGATGGACAGAAGGGCAAGCTTGAGCTTCTCAAGAAGAAGAAACTGGCAGCAAACTAGTAGAAAGAGAGGATTGATAATATGGAGATTTTTAGAAAGATGTCCTTCGCGGATTCCACGGGAGATGCAATACCTTTCTACCACGAGGGCAAATATCATATATTCTCACTGACTTCCCCTCCGGGAACAACAGTGTACCCGGCAAGACTCAGAACAACATGGAGCCACAGTGTATCAGATGATCTGGTGCACTGGGAGGAGCTTCCTACAGCGCTCTATCCGGGCGAGGGCGACGAGCCGGATGCATCAGGAGTATGGACTGGATCAGTCATATACGGCGAGGGCAAATACCATGCATTCTATACAGGCTACTGCCTCACCGCAGAGTATCAGCAGACCATATGCCACGCTACAAGCGACGATGGAATCACGTGGGTGAAGGATGCAGCCAATCCGGTCATCACACCTATGATAGAGCTTTACGAGAAGCTTGACTGGAGAGATCCATATGTATTCTACAATGAGGAGGACAAATGTTACTGGATCCTCATATCAGCGAGAAGGTTGGATATGCCGATAACCAGAAGAGGATGTATAGTTCTCTACAGATCAAAGGATCTGGTCAACTGGGAATATTACGGACCGATATATTCACCGGGACACACCAACTGTCCTGAGTGCCCTGAGATGTACAAGATGGGAGACAATTGGTATCTCTCATACTCAAGATTCTCAGAATATGTAAATACAATATACAGAGTTGCAAAGTCACCATTTGGCCCATGGAGAAAGCCAAAGAAGGATGGCATAGGCGGAAGAAGATTCTACGCAGCCAAGTCCATGCAGGATGATGACGGCAGACGCTTCTACTTCGGTTGGGCTCACGACAGAGCAGACAGAAGCGACAGAGGTGAATGGTACTGGGGCGGAACCTTCTGCGTGCCGCATGAGGTAGTTGCCACAGCGGATGGAGGACTTGACGTAAAGCTTCCAAAGGAATATGAGCATGTATTTGAGAAGCCTGTGGCATGGGATTACATCCCTGTACTTGGAAATGCAGAGCTTCACGGAGACAGACTGGTTGAAATGGATTCAGTAAGCACATGTACATACGGATTCCTTGGACACAACGAGGAGAGCTACATGCTGAAGTGCAAGATCATGCCTAGAGAGGTGTATGACCATTTCGGTATACTGCTCAAGTCAGACAAGGAAGCAAGCGGATGCCTTCTCCTTGAGTTCGATGTGGCCATGCAGAGAGTGTCACTGGTAAATCTTCCTATGGGAGTTGACCCGTTCTGGGTTCAGTCCTGTCAGGCTGTGCCTCCTGCAACGGAGCCGGGCCCTGATGGAGTCAGAGTGTGCGAGAAGACATTTGACATAACAGAGGGCAGCGAGATAGATGTGAAGATCATCGTTGACCATGATATGGTGGAGGTATTTGTCGGAGAACAGGTGGCGTTTACATACAGAATATATGCGAAGCCTGAGTTTGAGACGGGACTTCTGGCACAGGATGCAAGAGTAGAATTCTATGACATAGAGATCACAGGAAAGTAAAATTCACAAGGAGGATCCAACATGGAAAAGAAATATGATGTTGTGGCTCTTGGTGAGTTCCTGATAGACTTTACACCTGCCGGAAGCACTGATTCCGGGATGAAGCTCTTCGAGCAGAATCCCGGAGGGGCTCCGGTGAACATGCTCACGGCAGTCGGTAAAGCCGGGCTTAAAACTGCCTTCATTGGTAAGGTTGGAGATGACATGCACGGCAATTTCCTTGTTGAGACGGCAAAGCAGGCAGGGATAGATACCAGAGGTATAGTGGTTGACAATACGGTATTTACCACTTTGGCATTTGTCACTCTGGATGAGAACGGAGAGCGTGAATTCTCATTTGCCAGAAAGCCGGGAGCGGACACAATGCTCTGTTACAAGGAAGTGGATGCCGACCTGTTAAGAGACACAAAGGTGTTCCATATAGGTTCGCTGTCTCTCACGGATGAACCGGCCAGAACCACCACGTTTCAGGCGGTGAAGGAGGCAAAGAAATACGGCGCGGTGATATCGTATGATCCGAACTACAGAGCACCGCTGTGGGACAGCAGAGAAAATGCGATGGAGAGGATGAAGAGTATTCTTCCATTTGTAGATATAATGAAGCTTTCGGACGAGGAAACAGCGCTACTCACACCATTTTCCGATCCGGAAGAGGCAGCAGAGTATCTTCTGGGAAGCGGCGTCAGACTTGTTGCGGTCACCCTGGGAAGTGAGGGTGTGCTGATATGCAGCAGGGATGGAAGCCGGAAGGTTCCCGGATTCGTCAGCCATGTGGTAGATACGACGGGGGCTGGAGATTCATTCTGGGGAGCATTTGTATCACAGCTTGTCAGAGCGGACAAGAGCCTGGAGGAATTCAGTATAGACGAGCTTGAAGAATTTGCAAGATATGGAAATGCGGTTGCGAGCCTGTGTGTCGAGAAGCGCGGAGGACTCAGATCGATTCCTGAAGAGAGCGAGACATTTGAGAGACTCGCAGTAAAGTAAGTGTACTACAATTTTTCACATAAAATTTTCCCTTAACCCTGAAGGCCGGAGAGTTTCCGGCCTTCTTTTTTGTACAATCTAACATTTGGACAGTATAACCATTCAAAAGTGCATTGACTCATAATTCCATTTCCTATAATATGTGGCTGGTGAACAAAAAAATAATCATATATACCACATATTATTAGGAAGAGGAATAAATATGAAGAGTAGATTGACGAGAAAAGAAATGCTTCCGCTTGTGGGAATGACCGTCTCGGCGTTCATATTCAACACATCGGAATTTATGCCAATTGGCTTGCTGACAGACATTGCAAAGTCGTTCAGCATATCGGAGTCGAAGGCGGGAATGCTTATTACAGTGTATTCGTGGATAGTCATGCTGTTGTCCCTGCCGCTCATACTTCTTGTGTCGAAGATAGATTTCAGGAAGCTGTTCATGGGAACGATCGCACTGTTTGGAATATGCCAGATCATGTCCGTGATCGCGCCGACATACGGAGTGCTCATGGCATCGCGTATAGGCGTTGCGTGTACCCATGCGATATTCTGGTCGATAGCTTCACCGGTTGCCATAAGACTTGTAAATGAAGAACACAGATCATTTGCACTGAGCATGGTCGTGACTGGAACATCCATAGCTACTATAGCCGGACTTCCGCTTGGAAGACTTGTTGGACAGTATATGGGATGGAGAGTTACATTCCTCATCGTTGGAATCATAGCATTTGCAGTGCTCGTATATATGGCGTTTGTTTTCCCGAAGATAGCGAGCGGAGAGCAGTTCCATGTAAGGGATCTCCCGGCACTCCTGAAGAATCCGGTGCTCATCTGTCTGTATGTCCAGACCATACTTTTTGTGCTTGGATATTACACAGTTTACAGTTATATAGAACCGTTCATGCAGCAAGTCGCAAAGCTGCAGAACAATGTCATAACCATAGTGCTCCTGATATTTGGTGCCACGGGACTTCTTGGAAGTTATCTGTTTTCAAAGCTGTATGACAGACATAGATTTGCATTTATAGGTACAGTTATGGCTACGCTTCTTGTATGGCTGCTGCTTTTGCTTCCAGCATCAAAGAGCCTGGCAACTATGGTCATTCTATGTGCATTCTGGGGAATCACGGCCATGGCGTTTAACGTAACTACTCAGTCTGAGGTCATCAGAAGTGTGGATGAGAAGGGCTCTGCCGTGGCGACAGCCATATATTCAGGACTTTTCAACCTTGGTATAGGTGGGGGAAGCTGGATCGGCGGAATAGTGTGTGACAAAGGTGCGATATCGTATATAGGATTAGTGGGTGCGGTATTTGCGGTTATATCAGTTCTATTCTTTGCATTTGTACTGCTCAGGAAATTGAAGCAGAGCGTGAACTGATAGTGTGTTGTATATAAAAAATATGATAGAAATATAAAGGTGCGGCATAGCTGACATGCGGGTTTCGTTTGGAACGTGGAATATCAGCTATGCCACTTTTTCTATTGAGTTTCAAATAATGGGTTGACATATTATCAAAATGATAATAACATATAAACAACTTGAAGATATTATCAAAATAATAATAACTAGAGGCGCGTGTGGATTTCTTTATGAAAGAAGGAGGAGAAGAATTATGGGTAATAACACGAAAAAGACACTTATAGTAGTTGACATGCAGAATGATTTCATCGATGGGGCACTCGGCACAAAGGAGGCTGCAGCCATCGTGGAGAATGTGAAAGCAAAGATCAGAGAGTATGCAGACCGCGGGGATGAGATCATCTTCACGAGGGATACGCATTATGAGGATTACATGGAGACAAACGAAGGTCGTCATCTCCCGGTTCCGCATTGTATAGAGGAAACTGAGGGCTGGGAGATCGCAGCTGGTCTTGAAGTCCCGGGAGCTATATACATCAACAAGACCAGCTTTGGATATACAGGATGGGGAGACTTCGACCTTCAGGATGTTGAGATGGTAGGTCTCTGTACGGATATATGTGTTGTATCAAATGCCCTGATCATCAAGGCTCTGTACCCGGAGATAAATGTCAAGGTCGATGCGAAGTGCTGTGCCGGGGTGACGCCGGAGAGCCATGAGGCTGCGCTGACGACCATGGCGATGTGTCAGGTGGACATAATCAGATAACGGCGGAAATATAAAGGAGGATGAAGCATACGTATGAAGACATATGAGATGAGTGACGAAGAGAAGGAATTCCTTGCCGGATATGACCTGACAAAATATGACAGGCCATCTGTTGCCGCGGATGTGGTTGTATTTTCAGTTATGAAGGATGACGAGTGTGAGGATGTAAGAAGACTTCAGGAGAAGAAGCTCAAGATACTACTGATAAGAAGAGGTGGATTCCCATATAAAGGAAGCTGGGCTATGCCCGGTGGGTTCTGCAGAAAAGGTGAGGATGTCATAGATTCGGCCAGAAGAGAGCTTTGCGAAGAGACCGGTATAGGAGATGCATATGTAAAGCTTGTCGGAGTGTATGGCGAGCCGGGCAGAGACCCGAGAGGCTGGGTCATATCATCAACTTATATGGCACTTATGAACGCCGGAGCCTGTAGCCTTAAGGCAGGAGATGATGCACAGGATGCAAGATGGTTTACGGTTGAACTGACAGAGGTGTCAGGCACAGGCGAAGAAATTGCGAAAAATGAAGTTGAAGCTTCATATAAAGTCCAAAACGGGAAAAGATACAGGCTGGTTCTCAAGAATGCAGACTCTGATATAAAACTTACGGCAGTGCTGCGAAAAACAGATATGAGCTCATGCGGACGAAGCTCGGACAGCTACGACATAGAGGAATGTGAAGGACTGGCATTTGACCACGCAAGAATCATAACAGAGGCGGTGCTAGGACTGCGGGAGGATGTCAGGAGAGATATGAAGCTGGCATTTGACCTGCTGCCGGATAGATTTACACTCACTGAGCTTCAGAATGTATATGAACAGATATGGGACATGGAACTTACCACACCTAACTTCAGAAGAAAGATTGTGGAATATGTTGAGGAGACTGATGCATATCAGTCCGGTGAGAGATACAGACCTGCCAAACTGTTCACACGAAGGAATGATGCAAGGAAGTAGAGACTATAGTGTAGTGGATTGATGTTTAAAAGGGAGGAATGAATAGATGACATTTAAGAAATTTATAAAAAATGAGATAGAGGGCTGGAAGAAGCTGGAGGTCACCTGGCTGCTTATCGCATGTGCAGTCATCGTGGGGCTGTCCATATATTGGGATGATACGGTTATGGGGATCATATCGTCCACCACAGGCGTGGTCTGTGTAGTGTGCACGGGAAAAGGAAAGTTGTCAGCATACATATTCGGTCTTGTGAATACTGTGCTTTACGCGGTGATATCGTATAAGGCTGCATTGTACGGAGAGACGATGCTCAATGCGCTATATTATGTGCCTATGCAGTTTGTTGGATTCTATGTGTGGTCAAGGCATATGAATGATGAGACGCATGAGGTCAGAAAGAAACACATGAAGGCGGTGGGAAGGATATTCATGGTGCTGGCGGTGGCACTTGGCACATTTCTGTATGGGCTGCTGTTAAAGAGACTCGGGGATGCCATGCCATTTGTGGATGCGTTTACAACGGTTTCATCGGTTGTGGCGATGGTTGTATCTGTAAGAATGTTCGCGGAGCAGTGGTGGATATGGATTGCGGTAGATGTGTTTACAATATATATGTGGGTACAAAACTTTGTGAGTGGCAATGACAACATAGCAACGCTGCTCATGTGGATAGTGTACCTTGGAAATGCCGTTATTATGTGTGTCAGATGGGAACGTGAGGTCAGAAGAAATCGCCTGGACGAAGTACACGTTTTCGAAGACGGCACGGCAACAGAGTAAGGGAGGCTGACAAGTTATGTATAGATATAAGGTAGGAATGTATGGGGGTTCGTTTGATCCGCTTCACATAGGACACATCCACGACATCATACGTGCTGCGGCGATGTGTGAGGAACTGTATGTGATGATAAGCTGGTGTGAGGGCAGAGAGTCTGCCTCAAAGGAACTGAGATATCGCTGGATACTTAACAGTACAAGACATCTGCCAAATGTGAAGATAATCATGATAGAGGATAAGGCGGTCTCAAAAGAAGAATATAATACGGATTATTATTGGGAAAAGGGAGCACAGGATATCAAGGACACGATAGGAAAGCCTATAGATGCAGTGTTCTGTGGTTCGGATTATCTTGGAACCGGCAGGTTTGAGAGCCTGTACTGTCCGGAGAGTGAGGTCGTGTACTTTGACAGGGCAGAGGTTCCGGTATCCTCGACAGAGATCCGTGAGTGGGCGACGGCGCATTGGGAGTATATTCCAGAGGTGTGCAGGGATCACTACGTCAGAAAGATTCTGGTTGTCGGCGGTGAATCTACAGGAAAATCCACACTGGTTGAGAATCTTGCGCTGGCATATAACACGAATTTTGTACGGGAGATAGGACGTGACACCTGTGAGTACGCGGGTGGCGAGAATTTCATGGTTGAAGATGATCTGGTGGAGAACTTCATCAGACAGAAGGACGAGGTACGCAGGGCAGCCAGGCATAGCAACAGACTGTTGTTTGTGGATACCGATGCACTGACTACGGGATTTTATTGTGATCTGCTCATGGATGATGATGAACAAAAACGCAGGCTTACAGATATGGCGGGCGCGATAAATGCAACAAATAAGTGGGATCTTGTGTTGTTCCTTGATCCTGATGGAACGGATTTTGTCCAGGATGGGACCCGGAATGAGAAAATAATGCGGGAGAGAAGGCATTACAGCGATTTGCTCAAGGCGTGGTTTGACAAGTATGGGGTACACTGTGAGACGATATCGGGAGATTATCTTGACCGGTTCAACACTGCGAAAAAACTGATTGAGGAACGACTTGCGATAACAACTGTATTTTAAATGACAAATGATCATATATATTAACGCCCATGACATGGTTTTTAAAACAACGTGTTGTGGGTGCTTTTGCCCGTTTTTTATCGTATTTATGACTATGAATAAAGTACAGATGATGATACAATAGTAAGCAAGAAACGATGATAAGAAAAAGTGTATGTTAAATCGAAAGAAAATGCTAATACTAGATCAAAAGAAAACGCGAATGTAAAAAAGTAATCATAAATATATTGGAGAGGTGGACAAACATGGCAAAGTATATCTTGAGCTGCTGCTCAACAGCAGATCTTTCAAAGGAGCATTTTGACAAAATAGACGTAAAATATATATGCTTTCACTACGAGCTTGATGGTGTGGAGCATCCTGATGACCTGGGACAGACCATGCCATTTGAGGAATTTTACAGAAAGATGACAGAGGGTGCGGCTACGAAGACCTCGCAGGTGAATTCAGATGAATATTATGATTTCTGGAAACCTTATCTTGAACAGGGGTATGACATACTTCACCTGACATTGTCATCGGGAATAAGCGGGTCTATAAACTCTGCAAATATTGCCAGGGAGGATCTGGAGGAAGAATTCCCTGACAGGAAACTCTATGTGGTTGATTCCCTGGGGGCGTCCTCGGGCTATGGGCTGATCATGGACACGCTGGCAGGCATGAGAGATGAAGGCAAGTCCATAGACGAGCTGCATGACTGGATAGAACAGCATAAGCTGGACCTGAACCACTGGTTCTTCTCAACGGATCTCACGTTTTATATCAGAGGCGGAAGAATATCCAAGACTGCTGGAACGGTTGGCACAATACTTGGAATATGTCCACTTCTCAACATGGATGACGAGGGCAGGCTGATACCGAGATCAAAGATAAGAGGTAAAAAGAAGGTTATTCAGGAGATAGTAAAGCGCATGGAGGAGAATGCACAGGATGGGCTTGATTATTCCGGTAAGTGCTATATATCGCAGTCTGCATGTATGGATGATGCCGAGGCTGTGGCAAGGCTTGTTGAGGAGAGATTTCCAAAACTTGATGGCAAGGTGGAGATCAATTATATAGGAACTACCATAGGAAGTCATACAGGACCTGGCACAGTTGCCTTGTTTTTCTGGGGCAAAAGACGTCAGGGGTAGGATAATACATTGTGCATTCATTTTTCCACTGCTATAATATAGGAAGAGTTTATATTTATTAATTTTTGATGCGCTTGGGCCGATTTTGATATTTAAGACCGGACGATACGGGCTATGTGGCGAAGGCTGGAGGAGAGAGAATGGATAATACAATTGATAAAAGCATACAAATGGACAGTCAGATGAAAGAATTCTTCGAGTGCATAAGCGGGGACGCGGATACACAGCAACAGAGAATCCAGTGTATAAGGAATGGTCTTGCTGCTATTGCTGACAGGCTCAGGCTGGGAAAGGCGGAGATTACTGTTGATATTCCGAAAAACAGGTTTATGCCGCTTGGAGAAAGAAGCAGCGCGGTATTATACGAGGAAGAAGGGGCTGAATTGGGTACTCCCGTTGATATAGAGATGAAGATCAGAACCGGTGGTACTGTGTTTATCAAGGATTATCCATATGGTCCGGGTTATTCAGAAGAGGAGATACAGACACACAGGTTTATATTTAGGGAGATATTTATTCAGTACAACCGGACATTGGCTCAGTGCATGCTTGAAAAGATCATGAATACAGATATCAACACGGGTGTTGCCAATCAGAATTCCCTGATGTATTATGCGGTGAATCTGATAAAAAACGGACGGATTGGTGATTATACAGGCATATTTTTTAATATCCACAATTTCAAGTATGTGAATAAGGTTTTTGATTATTCACAGGGAGATGTGATACTTAGAAATTATGCGCATATGGTGAAGTCATATCTTGACAGCGATGAGGAGATAGCAAGGCTTGGAGGAGATAATTTTGTTGTAATCTGTCGTAATGAGAATGCGTCTGATTTTATAAGCAAGATTAAAGATGTTCATATGAGTCATGAGTTCAGATCTGTCAAAAGAGAATTACAGCTGGGAGTTACAGCGGGTATAGCCTGCCTGGAAGGCGTTGATAAGCCGAGGGAAGTTATGGCCAGAACCAGCATTGCGTATCAGGCAGCAAGAAAAACCGGAGCGGGCTCTATAGTGGTATATACAAAAGAGATTCAGAAGCAACTTATGGATGATCAGGAGATTCTGGCTGCTTTTCCCCAGGCACTTGCTGCGGGCGAATTTGTAGTATATTATCAGCCAAAGGTGAGGATTGCGGACAAAAGTATATATGGTGCGGAGGCACTTGTCCGCTGGGTGAGAGATGGACAGGTGGTTACACCTGCGAGATTTATACCGCAGTTTGAGAGAGAGGGAAGTGTGTGCAGGCTTGACTACTATATGCTTGAGCAGGTATGCGGTTTTTTGAAGAGCAGACTGGATAAAGGTCTGAAGATTGTGCCTGTATCAGTCAATTTTTCCAGAAGACATCTGGAAGAAGGCGATCTGGTGGAACGAATAACCGGTACCATAGACAGATTTGGGATAGACAGAAGCTATATTGAGATAGAGCTCACAGAAAGTGAGGATTATCAGAATTATGAGATCATGTCCAGCGTGATAGGAAGACTCAAGGAACGAGGCATAAGTACATCCATAGATGATTTTGGTACAGGATTTTCTTCGCTCAACATGATCAAAAAGGTTGACCTTGATACCATCAAGATAGACAAATCGCTGATACCTTTTGACGATGTAAACAATAATAAGCATCAGGATATAGTAATGTTTTCAAGCATAATAGACCTCATAGGCCGGCTCGGGAAAAAGTCAGTTGCGGAGGGCGTTGAGACAACTCAGCAGCTTGACTATCTGGAAAAGCTTGGCTGTGATATAGTACAGGGATATGTGTTTGACAAGCCCCTGCCAAAGGATGAATTTGAGCAAAGGCTGGAATCGGGATATTAAAAAGCGGCAATGGAGCCATATGAACTCCATTGCCGTTTTTTGTGTATGTAGTAAAACGGTAAAATATATATACATGGGGACTTGTTTCTTCACCGGGAAAATGATAAAACTGTTGAGAGGATTGATAAAGAAACACAGAAAAAACTGCTGCTTGAGATGGGGTTTGCCAGGGAAGTGGCTGACCGTGTTATATTTATGGCTAACGGGATCATAGTCGAGGATGGAACCCCGGAGCAGTTGTTCGGAAACCCGCAGAATGACAGGACAAAGGCGTTTCTCAGTTCAATTCTCAACACATAATAGAGTGCCTGTATGTTGTATGCTGTGGCACGGACTAAAAAGAACGAGAGGTTTCACAGATGAAGAGTAGACAGGTAAGGAATTCACTGCTGCTAGTTTTGACAGCTTTTATATGGGGCGTAGCCTTTGTTGCGCAGAGACAGGGAGGAGATGCGGTTGGACCGTTCTCTTTCAACGGAATAAGGTCACTGATTGGCGGTGCTGTTCTTATACCGGTCATATTTATAATTGACAGGATAAAACCATCTGATAGGAAACCGAGTAATAGATCAGATAGAAAGAGACTTGTGATTGGCGGTATATGCTGTGGAACTGTTCTGTTCCTGGCAAGCTCTGCACAGCAGCTTGGACTTTATATGGGAACACCGGCGGGAAAAGCGGGATTCCTCACAGCGTGTTACATATTGCTGGTTCCAATTCTGAGTCTGTTTTTGAAGAAGAAATGTGGCTGGAATATATGGCTTGGAATAGTTATAGCTGTGGTGGGGCTTTATCTGCTTTGTATGAGCAGCTCACTGTCATTTCAGAGCAGTGATCTTATGGTGCTTGTATGTGCATTGCTTTTTGCAGTACATATACTTGTGATAGACCATTTCTCACCGCTTGTGGATGGAGTCAGAATGTCATGTATACAGTTTTGGGTATGCGGGATTCTCAGCATATTCCCGGCGTTTTTCTCGGAGATGCATCACAGTGTGGCTGGAATTGCGGCATGGGTGCAGCCTCTCGGTACATTGAGTGCGTGGATTCCGATACTCTATGCAGGAGTGTTGTCGTGTGGCGTGGCATATACACTTCAGATAGTTGGACAGAACGGACTAAATCCCACTGTCGCTTCAATGATCATGAGCCTTGAGTCGGTATTCTCTGTCATTGCCGGTTGGATCATCCTTGGAGAACGTATGGGGGTAAGACAGCTTGCAGGATGCGGGCTGATATTTGCCGCAATACTTCTGGCACAGATCCCGGTCGGACGAGGAAAGAAAGAGATGGCATGAACGTCTTGAGAGCCGATGATAAAAATACTTTGTTTTCACAAGAAAAAATATGCAGCGGGCGTACATATATCGCTGAAACACTTGAAAAAAATGCGAGTTTTTATTTACTTGCAAAAATGGGTTGACATTAAAATACTTCAGTGCTAGTTTAGGTACCGAACAAAGAGCAAATGCAAAGAACAGAATACGGTCGTCAAAGATCGCATACTTCAGAGAGCCGCCGGTTGGTGTGAGACGGTGTATGTCCTTGATGATTATCCTCTGCGAGCAGTGCACTGAATTCCCTGGTCATGATATGCCAGAGACATTAGGTGTCACCGGTTTTCTACCGTTACATAGAAGCTTATTTCAATAGACAGTGAGTAGTGGTCAGGCGAGATAAGGTCAGAGAGGTCATCCTTTTATGATGGCAAATAAAGTGGTAACGCGGAAGTATACAGGCTTTCGTCTTTATGAGATTGCATAAAGACGAAAGCCTTTTTTAATTTACTCTTTGCAAAAATGAGATATCGCCATAAGGCGTGAGAAAGGAGAAAGATATGAATAGTTTGGTAATTGTTCTTATCGCAGTAGTAGTTTTAGGTGCTGGCTATCTGGGCTATGGAAGATGGCTTGCAAAGAAATGGGGTGTAGATCCAAATGCAAAGACACCAGCAGTTGCAAATGAGGATGGCAAGGATTATGTACCATCATCAAAGCTTACAGTATTTGCACATCAGTTTTCATCGATAGCAGGTGCCGGCCCTGTCCAGGGACCTATCATCGCAGCCATGTTCGGATGGGTACCAGTTTTACTCTGGCTGCTTGTCGGAGGCGTATTCTTTGGTGCAGTTCAGGATTTTGGTTCACTTTACGCATCAGTTAAAAATGGTGGTAAGTCAATAGGACTTGTCATCGAGAAGTACATAGGCAAGGCAGGAAGAAGATTCTTCTCACTGTTCTGCTGGCTCTTTACACTTCTTGTTATAGCAGCATTTACATCGATGGTTTCATCGACATTTAACGGTTTCACAGCAGGCGCTGACGGAGCTGTGACAAAGAACTTCAATGGTGCTGCAGCTGCTACAGTTTCAATGCTGTTCATAGTAGTAGCCATGGTATTCGGTGTGGTTATGAAGACATGCAAGAATATGAAGGAGTGGCTCAAAGCTATAGTAGCTATCGTCCTCATCGTTGCAATGTTTGCAGTAGGTATGAAATGTCCTTGGTACTTAAATGGTGACCAGTGGAATTACGTAATCATGGCTTACCTCTTCCTCGCATCAGTTCTTCCAATGTGGTTACTCATGCAGCCAAGAGATTACATGACAACATTCATGCTCATCGGTATGTTAGTTGGTGCATTTGTCGGAGTTCTGGTAGGACATCCTGATATGAACCTGAATGCATTCAATGGTTTCACAGTTGTATCATCAACAGGAGCTAAGAGTTATCTGTTCCCAACACTGTTTGTAACGATCGCCTGTGGTGCGGTTTCCGGTTTCCACAGCCTTGTTTCATCAGGAACATCATCTAAGACAGTAAGAAATGAAAAAGATATGCTTTTCGTAGGTTACGGCGCAATGATCCTTGAGACGCTCCTCGGAGTTATCTCACTTATAGTAGTTGGTGCTGTCGCAGTTGGCGGCAAGGCTCCAGAGGGTCTTACACCTTTCCAGATCTTCTCACAGGGTATCGCAGGATTCCTCGAGAAGTTCGGACTTCCAAACTCAGTTGCAAATGTATTCATGACAATGTGTGTATCAGCACTTGCTCTTACATCACTTGACTCAGTTGCACGTATCGGACGTATGTCATTCCAGGAGCTCTTCATGGGAGACACAACAGATACATCCAAGATGCCTGTATGGCAGAAGATACTTACAAACAAGTATTTTGCAACAGTTATAACACTGTTCTTTGGTTATCTTCTCTGCAAGGGTGGATATTCAAATGTATGGCCACTCTTCGGATCAGCAAACCAGATGCTTGCAGCCCTTGTACTTATAGGCGTAGCAGTATTCCTCAAGGCAACAAACAGAAAGCATGCAATGCTCTACCCACCTATGCTGATAATGCTTGCTGTTACATTTACAGCTATCGTGCTCAATGTAATAGGCAATATTCAGAAGTTCCAGGCTGGAACAGCAACATTCCTTGTAGAGGGACTTCAGCTTATAGTAGCAGTATTCCTTATCGTGCTTGGTATCATCGTGGCCATCACATGTATCAAGAAGCTCGTTCTTATGAAGAAGGAGAATGCTGAGAAGGCAGAGGCTTAAATGATGAGTGGGGGGAATCCCCGATAAAGATTTTAAATATAATACCTACCAAAAAATCAGGCAATTGGTGAAATACCGATTGTCTGATTTTTTATGTTTACATGGCATGGCTGTAACCAACATTAAGGATTGACAGGCTGAAGTCTTTGAAGGAAAATGAGGGATGTCATTCTCTTTGAGATCTTTGGACATCTGGAATAGTGGAGGAAATATAGGTATGATACAGGATATAGAACCACAGAGGTTTAATAATCAATATAGTAACAGGAGAGAACCAGAGGATCATGATATGGTTCTCTCTTTTTCTGAGAAAATGATATTTGCGAAAGTTATGGATGATGAGAACCTGCTTGGGTTTATGACGTATGGAGAACTGCAGAAAATAACCGGATGCGATAGGAAAATAGGGGATCTGGTTTATCTCTTTTCAATAGATGATACCGCATATTTTATGTGGAATGGAGATAACAGACTTGCTGCCCCGGGCTATGAATACCGAAGCATGTATAAGACAAGGGCTTGCTATCCGAAGACTGCGGTTCTTGCGGCGGCGACAGGCTGGCATCTGTCGCTTTGGTACAGGACCAACAGGTTCTGTGGTGCCTGTGGAGAGAGAACTGTTCATGATGAGAAAGAGAGGATGCTCAGATGTCCGTCATGCGGCAGGCTGATATTTCCAGTCATAGCTCCTGCTGTCATAGTGGGCGTGATCGACGGCGACAGGATCATACTTACCACATATGCGGGCAGGGAGTACAAGAGATATGCCCTGATAGCGGGATTTACCGAGATAGGGGAGAGCGCTGAGCAGACCGTCAGACGGGAGGTCATGGAGGAGGTCGGCATCAGCGTTAAGAATATCACTTATTACAAGTCACAGCCATGGGGCTATGACAGCAATCTTCTCATGGGTTATTTCTGTCAGGCAGACATACCGGAGGGCGGTGACGGACATCTGACCATAGACAGACAAGAGCTTGCAACCGGAGAGTGGGTGAACCGTGATGATATTCCAGACTATCCGGAGCACCTGAGTCTCACACATGAGATGATGGTATACTTTAAAGAGCACGGACAGGAAGTGTTTAAGTGACAAATAGAGCTAAGATGTAATATCCATTGAATATCCGGACGGGTGGTCATTGTCGTTTTCAAGTTACACACGGAGTTAAGATCGCTGTTTATTGCAGGACTCACTACAAATACCCTACGGGCAGAAAAAAGATTATTTAAGTTTTAAACGGTTGTGTAAATGTATGGAGTTATTGTATTATAGACAAATCAAGGATATGGATACTTGAGAAAAATATGGAGAATGTTTCTTTATATAATAAGACATTAAAAATGGGCTTATATCGAGAAAAAATGGGTAAATGGAATATGAAAAAGACAGGAATTGTGATATGTGTGCTTGCGGCACTGGTGGGACTTGTGGGATGTTCATCAGTGGTAAGCAGTGATAAAACAGATAGAACCAAATCGGGTATAGAGAGTCAAGGAAAGTTCAAGGTCAATACGCCGGATGAGGAGTGGTTCAAGGAGACTGCCCTAGATGTGGCGGCTTCGGTGAACGAACTTGCAAATGATGAAGCTTATATAAAGATAATGGGCGGAAGTGACGATGTTGCTGAAGTCGCAAGTGACTGGGGGGGATAATATAGCCGACACAAGTGGCAAGATTGCAGTTGTGATAATCTCGGATAAAGCAGCAAAATTCATTATGGGGCAGACTGATGGTGAAACGTCCCTGTCCGATACGGCCAGAGACCGTGTTGAAAAAAATGCATGCTTGGCATTTGGAAATTATGTGACCGCCAACGCTGGGGGAGCGAGTGCATTGGCGGCCTCATCAATACTTAGGTATGATCAGGCGTATGTAGTAAGTGAACCGGTGCTGGATCAGGTGTGGGTGATCCCAGCTGGGGAGGAATGTGCACTGTGGATAGCCTATAGTAACTGTGGTGACGGAATAGTGAGCGTGAGTGGAAGTTACATGGCACTCCCTGATGGTCAGACTGTGGAGGAGGCTGCGGATTCACTGTTCAGCACGTGGGGGTTAGAAGTAGAGGTGCACGAGTGGTAAAGTCACTTTGATATATGTGTTTTAAATAAACGGCGGAGACAATGACTCCGCCGTTTATTTTGTTTATATTCCGGAGTGCTCCGGCATTTGCAATAAAATATGATAAAAATAATAAGCAGCAATACGGAGTTGACTTTTAAGTTTACTTATATACAATAGAAATGTGCCTTTTTATGCTGAAAATTTATATAAAGGGAGATAAAGAAAAATAAGAGACAGGAAAAATTACACATTTGTTACCGGGTTGAAGCGATTGGTTATTGCGGGGGTCGTTGCGGCGATGGTGACAGCATCTATGGGAAGTGTATGGGGAAATGGAGTTGTAACTACAAGCGCAGCTATAGCCAAGGTCAAGATTTATAAGAAGGCATTCCCAGACAGCAAGTTCAGGCAACAAGATAACCAGACTTGATGTGAGTAAGAACAAAAAGATGAAGAAAGCTTACAGCTCTGTCGACCGGAAACACACCGAAACTCAGAACATTGTATTGTGGTAATAATAGCTTAAAGACCTTGAATGTAAGCAAGAGCAGAAGTCTTCAAAAACTGTTCTGCAAGCCTAACAAACTGACTAAGCTGGATGTCAGAAAGAATAAAAAGCTTACAGCGAAGGGCGGCATTATTGATGCAGATAAGGGCGTAAAAATTATAAAGAAGTAAATAATATAGCTCTCATAGACGGATTCAGGATGATTTTATAGATATAAAATACAATTATCCATATCATTTTGTTAAATATAGTTGTAAAATAACAATAATGATGTACATGGTATATGGACGGCGATAATAAAGGGCGATAAGCCCTTTATTTCGTGTTATACGGGATTGTTGTATGGTGGTGGTAATAGCGAAGAGAAAGATCTTTCGCCAAGTCACGTAAGGAGGAAAATGAAATGAAACTGAAAAAGATAAAGAGGATGGTTGCAGTGGGAACAGCCATTCTGATGACACTTTCCCTTGCCGGGTGTGGCATCGGCAGTGATTCCGTGAAGCTGGGAGCCGCGGGAGTTGGCGGCGGATACTATGCGTTCTCCAACGCATTTGCGCAGATAGCATCCTCGGAGAATGAGGATCTTGATTTTGAGGTAAAGGCTACTGCAGGCTCCACGGCGAATATCAGGCTTCTGTCCGACGGATATGTGGACATGGCGATAGCCCAGGCGGATCTGGTGGATGCGGCCTACAACGGAACAGGCGCCACGGACAAGAAGAGGTACAGAGGGTACTCGGCAGTTGCCAGCCTGTACACTGAGGCGTGTCAGATCGTGGTGAGATCTGACTCGGGAATAGACAGCTTGGATGATCTTCAGGGCAAGAAGATTTCTGTGGGTGAGGAGGAGTCCGGTACCCAGAGAAATGCAGAGCAGATACTTAAGATGACCGGCCTTGTGGAATCCCTTGTGGACACGGTTAATCTCGATTATGTGGATGCGGCAAATGAACTCAAATCAGGACAGATAGATGCATTCTTTTGTACAGCAGGTATACAGACCTCGGTGATCGAGGAGCTGTCTAAGGAATGTGACGTAAAGCTCATCGGAATAGATGACAAATGCAGGGACAGACTAAAATCCGTGTACGGCTTCTATACGGATTACACCATACCAGCGGGAACCTACGAGGGACAGACTCAGGATGTTGTGACACTCGGTGTCAGAGCAGTGCTCCTCGCCAGGGATGATATGGATGAGAAGATAGTGGAGGAGCTCACAGGACTTCTCTTTGAACATGCGCAGGATATCCAGTATTCAATAGCACTCACCTTCCAGATAGATGAGAGTGAGGCTGTGAAGAACGTGACCATTCCATTTCATGATGGTGCGAAAGCTTATTATCAGAAAAAAGGAATAGAGATCCCGGCTGAACAGTAGTTGTCAGCTGCTGATAATAAATATACTGAATGCGGAAAAGAATATATGCAGATGATATTGGGTAAAATGGTATCTGATCACGGATGTCTGCATGTGTATATAATATAGATAAGAGAGGTCTTACATGGAGATACAGATAGATATGTATCAGACACTGGCGGTGTCAGTTCTGGTACTTATATTGGGACAGTTTTTGAAGAAAAGAATTAATTTCCTGGAGAAATTCTGCATACCGGCGCCGGTCATAGGAGGTCTGCTTTTCGCAGTCCTGACCTGTGTGTGTTACAGTCTTGGCATAGCAGAATTTACATTTGACGATACGCTGAGAGAGGTGTGCATGGTATTCTTCTTCACATCCGTTGGATTCCAGGCGAATCTCAAGGTTTTAAAGAGCGGAGGAAAGTCGTTGTTCATATTCCTTGGACTGGTTGTGGTGCTTATAGTGTCCCAGAATTTTCTGGCACTCGGGGTGAGTAAGCTGCTGCATCTTGATCCGCTTGTTGGACTCTGCACGGGATCTATACCTATGGTAGGTGGTCATGGAACTGCAGGAGCGTTTGGCCCGGTGCTGGAGGATTTTGATGTCAAGGGGGCAACAACTATATGCACGGCTGCGGCAACATTTGGACTTATCGCAGGAAGTCTTATAGGTGGACCTATTGGCAAGAGACTCATAGACAGGAAGAAGCTTCTGGACACTGCAGTTGCCGAGGACGACAGTATACTGGTTGAGGATGAGAAGAAACACGAGCGCCATACCAATATGTATGCGGCAGCTGTGTTCCAGCTCATCATAGCCGTAGGAATAGGAACCATCATATCGGAACTTCTCACAAAGACAGGACTTACATTTCCTATATATATAGGTGCGATGATCGCGGCTGCGGTCATCAGAAATATCGGAGAGTATTCCGGTAAGTTTGATATATACATGGGTGAGATCAACAACCTTGGTGGTATCTGCCTGTCACTGTTCCTTGGAATGGCGATGATCACACTGAAGCTGTGGCAGCTTGCAGAACTTGCACTTCCGCTGATCATACTGCTCTCGGCGCAGCTCATACTCATGATGCTGTTCACATATTTTGTTGTGTTCAACGTGATGGGCAGGGATTACGATGCGGCGGTTCTGTCCGCCGGAACATGCGGATTCGGTATGGGAGCAACGCCAAATGCCATGGCGAACATGCAGGCTATATGCGACCGCTATGTTCCTTCGGTCAAGGCATATCTGATAATACCGCTTATAGGAAGTTTATTTGCTGACTTCCTGAACAGCCTGGTAATTACATTTTTCATAAACATACTTTAGGGGGTATAACCAACTATGAGAGAAAAAAATAAAGAACAGCATAAAAAGCATCACAGATTCAACATGTCATTTGACAATCTGGCTATTCCTGAGGTGAACACAAAGAGCCATGATGACAATGAGGATAATGTGGGTGAGGATGACTCGTCTGTGACATATGACACGGTGGCAATCCCGGAGATCCACATAAGGAAAAAGAAAGACAAATAGTGATTAAAATCGTCCGGTTGTGTTAGAATACAGTCGGGCGATTTTTATATTAAGATTATTTTATCATTGACAGGTTAATCGATATTGCTGCGAAATTGACTTGTTATTGGATATATGGGGGTTGTATATGGGTGACAGCAAGGTGAAAAATGAGAATATGATTTTGGATTTTACTCACGTATATCGTGATGAGGATATAAAAGATATAGATAGATTCAGATACATAGATTGCTCTGATATACAAGAGACAGATATGTATTGTTCAAAAAATGCGTATGAAAAAATATGGGGCAGGATAGAGCCGTACGGAATCCAGGGTATACATTATATAGATTCGGGAAATTATCATTATATAACGAAGATTATAACAGATCATATAACCGAACCGTTTGGGCTGGTTATGTATGATCATCATACAGACATGCAGATACCTATGGTTCCAGAAATGATGAGCTGTGGAGACTGGGCGGGACAGACTCTTATACAGAATGAAAATCTAAGACAGCTGGTGGTTGTAGGTCCGCCGGAGTCAGATATAGAGCAGACTTTGGAAAGTTATAAAGGTTCCAAGGGGAGACAAGAAAATGTGGAAAGCTATAAATGTGGGTATAATGTACAAGATGCTGAGTACGATGATTCGTATGATATTTCCCGGGATATCTCAAGCGGAAGACTGTTGATATTTTCTGCCCAAGACCTGCATGGTGGACTGCCTGAGGATAAGCTGAACCATATCAGAACAGATCTGCCTTTGTACATATCTATAGACAAAGACGTCCTCGGAACAGAATACACGGAGACAAACTGGAGTCAGGGGGATATGTCAATCGATGGACTTGAACGTCTGCTCAGTGTCTTTCTTGGCGGTCAGGCTGAAGAAAAAAATACAGACGCTTGTCGTAATGATGAAAGATATGACGGTGGTATAAGACATTCAAGAATATTGGGCGTTGATGTATGCGGAGAGGTTCAGACAGATATTTCAGTGCCTGAATATCTTGAGGCGGAGGAGAAGAATGAGAAGGTCAATATCGAACTGTTTCGGTTTATATCGGAGCATGTGAAGAAATTCAGATAGTATTAGATATAATAGTTGTATACAATTATGAGTTAGAATAGAAAAATGTAGAAAATGGAAAACTAACAACGAGAAAATTAGAAAGCGTAAGGTGAAAATATGGAGGAGATTCAAAAGCATCTGTTTGAACTACAGGATATGGCATACAGAGATTTTCACAGCAGGCTTATGCCTGACACCGACAAGGAGACTGTCATAGGCATAAGAGTTCCCGTGCTCAGAAAATATGCAAAGAGTATAGCTGGAACAGAACTGTCAGAAAAGTTTATAAAAGAACTTCCACACCATTATTACGAGGAAAACAATCTTCACATGATGCTCATAACCAGGATAAAGGACTATGATAAATGTCTATCAGAGGTAGAGAGATTTCTTTCGTATATAGACAACTGGGCAACCTGTGATTTTCCGGCACCGAAGTGTTTTGAAAAGCACAAGGAAGAACTGCTACCGGTCATCAAGCGCTGGATTGCCTCAAGCGAGACCTATACTATAAGGTACGGAATAGGAATGCTCATGAGACTTTATCTTGACGAGGATTTTGAGCCTGAGTATGTGAAGCTTGTGGCGGGAGTTGAGTCTGATGAGTATTATGTCAACATGATGATAGCGTGGTACATGGCTACAGCTCTGGCAAAGCAGTGGGATGCGGTAATTCCGTACATAGAAGAACACCGCATGTCCGACTGGGTTCACAGAAAGACAATACAGAAGGCTGTGGAGAGTTACCGCATAACTGATGAGCAGAAGAAATACCTCAAGGGATACAGGTAGTTTATCGCTTTTTAGCTGAAAAATGAAAAAAGATAAAAACGGTGCGTTATATAGCTGAGAGGCAAACTGTCAGCTATGACATAATCGCAACACAGGAAAGGAAAAATACAAATGACAACAAGAGAGGAAGCTTTGGCATACGGTCTGTCGTTTCCTGACACGTATCAGGAGGCGCCATTTCACGACCAGAATTGGCAGCTTGTGAGAGTCAAGGGAAGCAAGAAGGCATTCCTTTGGACTTATGAGAGGAATGGATATATCAATCTGAATGTGAAGGCTGATCCGGAAAGCCGGGATTTCTGGAGGCAGGCATTTGAGTCTGTCATACCGGGTTGGCATCAGAACAAAGAACACTGGAACACTATCATACTGGATGGAAGTGTGCCAGAGGATGCTGTGAAGCAGATGATAGCGGATAGCTATGACATAGTAACCTACAGTCCGACAAAGAGGATCTACGATGCGGTGAAGAAGATTCCGAAGGGATGTGTTGCAACATACGGCCAGGTTGCGGAGATGGCAGGTGACAGGAAGATGGCGAGAGCCGTGGGCAATGCACTTCATAAGAATCCTGATCCTGAGAATATACCGTGTTACCGAGTGGTGAATTCCAAGGGTGAGCTTGCGGGAGCATTTGCGTTCGGTGGAGCAAATGTCCAGGCGGACCGCCTGAGGGCAGACGGCATAGAGGTTGAAAATGACCGGGTAGACCTGAAGAAATATGGAATGAAAAACTGAGTCGCAATACAGACAGAAAGGCAATACAGAATCATGACATCTGATAACACAAAGACAAATGAAAATCAGAACAATCCCCTTGGATATGAGAATGAGGCACATCTGCTCACAACCTTTGCCATACCGTGTATCATATCCATGCTGGTGACAGCACTTTATAATATAGTTGACCAGATATTTATAGGACACGGAGTGGGAATGCTTGGAAATGCTGCGACAAATATAGCATTTCCTCTTTCAACGGCATGTACCGCGATATCGCTTCTTCTTGGCATAGGAAGTGCGACCAGCTTTTCATTGAAGCTTGGTGCCGGAGATGAGAAGAAGTCGGCTGAGGCAGCAGGAAATGGAATCTGTCTCATGGCGATATTTGGCGTGGCACTTTTCCTTGTGACGACAATATTCCTGACACCTATGCTAAAGGCATTCGGCGCAACTGACAAGGTTCTGCCATTTGCACAGGAGTACACAAGGATAACAGCGATAGGTTTCCCATTCCTGATAGCGAATACCGGAATGAGCAAGCTGATCATGGCTGATGGAAGTCCGAGGTATTCAATGATATCCATGCTGACAGGTGCCATCATCAACACTATACTTGATCCGATACTTATATTCGGGCTCGATATGGGTATGCGCGGTGCGGCGCTGGCAACTATCACAGGACAGATCATATCATTTGCCATAAGCCTCAGATATATGTTCCATTTCAAGACAATACATCTTACCAGGGAAAGTTTTGTTATGCGAGGAGAGCCCTGCGGCAATATATTCAGATTCGGTGCGTCGGCGTGTTTCAATCAGATAGCCATGGCGATAGTCCAGGTGGTCATGAACAATACTTTGTCAAGATACGGAGCACAGTCGGTGTATGGAGGCGACATACCACTTGCGTGTTCAGGAATAATAAGCAAGGTAAACATGATATTCATGGCGATCGTTATAGGAATATCACAGGGAACCCAGCCGATCATAGGCTTCAACTATGGTGCAGGAAAGTACAGGAGGGTGAGAAAGACTTATCTTCTGGCGCTGGCAGCAGCATCAGCTCTGTCGGTGGTGGCATTTGCAGCATTCCAGATATTCCCTAGACAGATCATAAGCGCATTTGGAGAGGGAAGCGAGCTGTACTTCCAGTTTTCAGAGAGATACTTCAGGATATATATGTTTCTTACCATCGTAAATGGAATCCAGCCGGTGACATCAAACTTCTTCAACTCTATAGGAAAGGCGAGACTTGGTGTGTTCATGTCACTCACAAGACAGATACTATTTCTGCTTCCTCTCATCATCATATTCCCTATATTCATGGGGATCGATGGTGTCATGTATGCGGGACCGATAGCGGACGGAATAACTGCGATTGTCTGCGGTGTGTTTACGGTGAGGGAACTTAAGGAACTGACTTCTATAGACAGAGATGCACATGAAAAAGCCGTGAAAATATAGACGATAATCAGGATCTATATATTGCGCATACAACGCATCGTGCTATAATTGAGAAAAAATATCAATAAACATAAATAGACGGCATTCGACAGACGATTTTGTGGTACTGAAAGACTGCGTGGATGAATCTGGATGAATGATGAAAGAAGGATAATCAATTATGACACTGAGAGATTTGAAGGTAGGACAGAGTGCCAGAATAAAGGCAGTTGGCGGTGAAGGAGAGCTAAGACAGCATTTCCTTGACATGGGTGTTATACCCGGTGCGGAGCTCACCCTTGTGAAGCTTGCTCCGATGGGCGATCCTATGGAGTTTCAGATCCATGGATATGAACTTACACTCAGACTGGCTGATGCAGAGCAGATAGATGCAGAGCAGATAGAGACAAGATCCAGAGCCCACACCAGAGTTGAGATCATAGAGGAGAAGGAACATCCAGGACTTGGCGAGGAAGGAAAATATCACGTCAAAGGGGACGGTGATCCGCTTCCAGAAGGAACAAGACTTACATTTGCCCTGGTTGGCAACCAGAACTGTGGAAAGACGACTCTGTTCAATCAGCTCACCGGATCAAATCAGCATATAGGCAATTTCCCTGGAGTAACTGTCGACAGAAAAGATGGTCCGATAAGGGGCAGGGAGAATACTTCCGTGACGGATCTGCCTGGAATATATTCGATGTCTCCTTATAGCAGCGAGGAGATCGTGTCCAGAAACTTTGTGATTGATGATCACCCAAAGGCTATCATCAATATAGTAGACGCTACTAATATAGAGCGAAATATGTATCTCACAATGCAGCTTCTTGAGATGGAGATACCGGTTGTCGTCGCACTCAACATGATGGATGAGGTCACAGGCAATTCGGGCTCCATAGATGTAAATGGGATGGAGGCCATGCTTGGAACCCCGGTTGTTCCCATATCTGCGGCAAAGAACGAGGGTGTGGATGAGCTTGTAAGACACGCCATACATATAGCCAAGTATCAGGAAAAGCCTGGAAGACAGGACTTCTGTGATGAGAATGAGTTTGGCGGAGCTGTACATAGATGTATACATGCGGTGGCGCATCTTATAGAGGATCATGTAAAGGCAGCAGATCTGCCACTTAGATTCGCTGCGACCAAGATCATAGAGGGAGATCATCTCATACTTGAAAGGCTTGGACTTGATGAGAACGAGAAAGAGACGATAGAACATCTTATAATCCAGATGGAAAAAGAGCGAGGACTTGACCGGAGTGCAGCCATAGCTGATATGAGATTTAATTTCATAGAAAAGGTATGTGAAAATTGCGTAGTTAAGCCAAAGGAGAGCAAGGAGAGGATCAGAAGCGAGAAGATAGATCGTATCCTCACCGGAAAGTATACAGCAATTCCGTGCTTTATCGGTATCATGCTGGCGGTGTTCTATCTGACATTTAACGTGATCGGAGCAGGTCTGCAGAAACTATTAGAGATGGGGATAGATGCGCTCACGGTTCAGGTGGGAAAGCTTCTCACCGCAGCAAATGTAAATGTAGTCGTCAAGAGCCTTGTTATGGATGGAATATTTGCGGGTGTCGGAAGTGTGCTCAGTTTTCTTCCGATCATAGTGACTCTGTTCTTTTTCCTGTCGCTCATGGAAGACAGCGGATACATCGCCAGAGTTGCATTTGTCATGGATAAGCTGCTCAGGAAGATTGGACTTTCCGGCAAGAGTATAGTTCCGATGCTGATAGGCTTTGGCTGTACGGTTCCGGCCGTCATGGCAACCAGGACACTCCCGAGTGAGAGAGACCGAAAGATGACTATTCTGCTCACTCCATATATGAGCTGTTCGGCTAAGCTTCCTATATATGCGTTCTTTGTAAGCGCATTCTTTCCTGGAAAGGGCGGTCTTATTATGGCAGGGCTTTATTTCCTTGGAATTGCGATAGGAATAATTGTGGCTATGGTTTATCGGAGCACATTGTTTAAGGGCAATGCGGTTCCTTTTGTCATGGAGCTTCCAAATTACAGACTTCCGGGTGCGAAGAACGTAGGCCAGCTCCTGTGGGAGAAGGCAAAGGACTTTCTTCAGAAGGCGTTCACAGTTATATTTCTTGCAACTATATGTATCTGGTTCCTTCAGAGCTTTGATATGCACCTCAATATGGTGAAAGACTCGCAGGACAGCATACTTGCTGCGATAGCCGGACTTTTGGTGCCGATATTTAAGCCGCTTGGACTTGGCGACTGGAGAATATGTACGTCGCTCATAAGCGGTATCATGGCGAAGGAGAGTGTGGTATCCACACTTGAGATATTGTTTAACGGATCAGTGACCGCAGCTATCACAACCAGGGCTGCAGCATCGCTGCTCGTATTCAGCCTGCTTTACTCGCCTTGTATAGCAGCCATCGCCTCCATCAAGAGAGAGATGGGACATCGCTGGGCTGTCATGGTAGTGATCTGGCAGTGCGTTGTGGCGTGGTTTGCGGCATTTGTGGTGTATATGATAGGTGGAATTCTGTGATAAAAGCCTGGCGTATGTCTGGTCTGATACATTCTGGAATATGTCTGGTACTAGGGTATTATCACACCAGTTTCTTCTCCGTCCACTTTCCGCTTCGCCAGCGCAGGACCATACCAACTGCGCGCACACATTCGTCACAGGTAAGGCCTATGTAGGCGCCGGTTGCAAGGAGCCCAAGGTGCAGGCCGAACATCCATGTACCGCCGACAGCACACACGTACATAAAGACAGCTGCTATGACGGCCGGGAATACCGCATCTCCGCTGGTCTTTAAGGCCTGGCCGTAGACAAGGTTTGTAACTCTGCCAACCTCGAGGATGATGTCAATAGCAAGGAGCCTTGTGACAATATGTACCATGTCCGGGTTGTCGGTGAACAGTTTCATGGCCCATGGGGCTGTGACTGCAAATAAAGTTTCAAGACAGGTCGCCACGATCACACCGATGATGGCGGCCTTTTTGGTATCTCTTTTACATGCATCTATATCGCCGGAACCGATATGCCATCCTGTCATGATGGCATTTGCCTGGGCGAGCGCTGAGCCGACGCAGTAGGAGAAGTTGCTTATCTGGGTTGCGTAGGATCGTGCCGTGACATTTATTCCGTCAGTATCCATCTGGTTCAGGAACTTGACCACCAGCATCATGGCGACATTGTACAGAACGGATTCGAATGCAGATGGCAGTCCGACTCTGATGATCTGTGAAAGGACAGTTCTGTTAGAAAGCCTTTCGGGATTTTTTCCTGCTTTTACAAGGGTGCAGGAGAAAAAGATAACAATTGCAAGGTTGATAACCTTGGATATGACTGTCGCTGTAGCGACACCCTGCACCCCTTTATGCAGCGCAAAGAGAAATACTGCATTTAAGGCGAAGTTTACAAGGTTGCCGATTATGGTAGCGATGAGAGGCTGCTTTGTATGTCCAAATGCCCTGAGGTAGCTTGCAAATATTGGAATCAGCGCGTTCAGGAAGCACCCTCCGCCAACGATCTCAAGATAGCTCATGGCAGGTTCCCTGAGGTTCCCGGCTATTCCTATCAGATCAAGAATATTTTCGGAGAAAATGAACAGGAATATAGACATTCCCATACCTATGACTGAGTTGAATATAAGACCAAGCTGGCGTGCCTGATAAGCAATCCCAGGTCTGCCTGCGCCGATATTCTGAGTCATGACCGTCATCATGCCGGATGATATGATGGAGAACATGATGATGAACATTCCGATATAACTGTTGGCGGTTCCGACAGCACCCACGGCATAGTCGCCCACTGATGAGAGCATAAGTGTGTCAACCATGCCAGACAGCATATAGAATAGTGTTTCAAAACATATAGGTATAAAAAGTGCGGATAATTTCTTCATATAATCAGTACTCCTTTGGTGATGGGTATAAAATCATGAGTTATAACTAAATTGTATAATATCGCATTGATACCGCATGAATCTTGTACTATTTCAATTAAAAGTTGCACATATTCTACATATGAGTTAATATGACGAAGTTGCATGATATAAAAGGCAACGCAATATATAATAAATCAATATCAGGGGATAACAATGTACGCAGAATTAAAGGAAAATCACCCACACGGGACAAGAGAATATCCATTTTGTGAGTATCATATGAGATACTGGCCACATGCATTCCAGATCCCGGTTCATTGGCATGATGAGGTGGAGATAATATATGTAAGGAAAGGTCCACTTATGGTTGAGATTGATGGACAGAAATTTATAGGGGATGACGGAGCTGTATATATAGTAAGTCCGGGAGTGCTGCATATGATGGCCGCCCCGGAAACACCGGTGGATTATTTTACATTTCTGTTTCCGATGGAATTCATATCATTTCAGACCAAGGATGAATTGGAGGATGAGATATTTTTTCCTCTTAGGAATCACACACGGGAATTCAGACCTGAAGTGACGAATCGGAATCTGCTTGAAAAACTTATACCTATTCTTGATGAGTTGTCAGAGGAAAATGGGAAATTTGGAACACACAGACAGATACAGGTGAGAATCAGACTGTTGCAGGTTGTAGATCTTTTAGTGGAATACGATCAGCTTGAAGCGAAGACAGGGAGAGCGTCAGGTGGACTGGAAAAGGAGATACTTATATATATACAGGATAATTATCATGAGCACATAAGTCTTGCTGAGCTTTCTGAACATTTTCATCTGTCGGAAAAGTACATGTCAAGATTCTTCAGTGAGAGATTTCACATGACGCTCACACAGTATGTGAACTATGTTAGACTTAAGTATGCAAGGCATCTTCTCGAGTCCACAGATCTGTCGGTTACCGAGATTGCCATGAAATCAGGTTACCCAAATGTAAGTTATTTTATCAGGAAATTTTCTGCGGCGGTGGGAGAACCACCGTTAAGATATAGAAATGGTAAAGCTGTGAAAGATCAAAAAAATAGAATATAAAATTCGAAAAACTTGATGGCTGTTGACGGAAATTGGAGATAACAATATAATGGTAATACAGTTTTATGACGTTATATTAAGAGCATCTGAGGAGACCGTGAATGAGAATCAGACAATTTAGAGAAGACCACTGGGATAGGCTTCCCACGATAAGACTGCAGAAAGCGGTGCTTGACAACTTCAAGAGTGTGGAGCATGGAGAGATAGTATTTGCCTGTGGAAAGAAGTTTGTTCCGTATGGAACAGAATCAGATATATTGGGACTTTATGGACAGAACGGCTCGGGTAAGACGAGTTTTATAGAGGCGCTTGCCATACTGAAGCTTCTGATGATTGGAGCTGAGGTTCCGGCGGTGTATGCAGAATGTGTGGCAAAGGGTCAGGAGATGGCCAGACTGGAGTTTACATTTGACCTTCAGTACGAGGACGGACGCATCCGAAAGGTTGTGTACGAATTCCTCATGTCCGCCGTGGAGAATGAGACAAATAACGGATTCAGACAGTACGGAGGAGAGGATCAGAACAGTGGCCAGCCGAGCTACAGAGTCCGCATATCGGGTGAGAAACTGAGTATGTCAGGTGATTTTGAGGGCAGGAAGATGATACTTCAGCCTGTGATTGACACATGCACTGACGACATGCCGTTCGGGCCTGTATCGAAGCAGAAATATTTCATAACAAATGACAGAAAGTTCGTGGATGAGCTGAATGTGGTGAGAAGACTGGCGCAGGAAAAGTCGGCGTCGTTTATCTTCTCGCTCGGAACTGCAAAGGTGTGCGATGAGTGCGGGTTATACTCTGAGTTTTATCAGGTTATACTGGAGCTGGCGTACTACAGTCAGCTCTATCTTCATGTGGTAGACACGAAATCAACAGGATATATAAGACTCAACTACGGACTTCCGCTATACACACAGAGCGGTAAATTCCTTCTGAAGACGGATGTGCCGAACATCATGCCGGAGATAGTCTTCAGCGAGATAAAGAGCCAGTTTGAGAATATAAACATAGTCCTCAGCCAGATAGTTCCGGGACTTAATGTTGATCTTCACGAGCTGTCGCCTGCCCTCATGAAGGATGGCAGTATGGGACATGTGGTGGAGATAGTGTCCAGCAGAAATGAGACGGACATGAGTGTGTTCCACAATCAGGAGGCTGCGCCTGACGGAAGAGTGCACATGCCATTCAGGTACGAGTCCGACGGTATCCGCAAGATCGTGTCGGTGCTCAGTCTGATAATAGATGCGTACAATGAGCAGTCGTGCACGATAGCCATAGATGAGCTGGATGCCGGTGTGTTTGAGTATCTTCTGGGAGAGGTGCTGCAGACGTTCCAGGAGTCTGGCAAGGGGCAGTTTATATTTACATCGCATAATCTCAGACCGTTGGAGGTCATAAGCAAGGATTATATATATTTCACCACGACAAATCCGAGAAATAGGTATATCCGTATGAAGGGAATCGGAAGCAGCAACAATCTCAGAAATACTTATTTCAGGGAGATCGTGGTTGGAGAACAGGACGAGGAGCTGTATAGGAATACGAAGAGGTTCAAGATTGTATCGGCATTCAGAAAGGCAGGTATGGATCATGGGGAAACGACCTAAGAAGAAGATCTTCCTGTTCCTTGTCGAGGGAGTGTCGGACCGGAATGCTCTTGAGGTGCCATTTGGACAGCTTCTTGAGGATATAGATCCTGATATTGTTCTGGAATTTGCCATGCTCATGCAGGATGACGGAAGCTTTGGCGGTGATATAACCTCAAAGAATGGCATACATCCTGACAACATAGAGCGGTTTATAGATGAGATAATGGTCAGTCCTCTGCTAAAGAGGACGGGCCTGTATCCGAAGGATATTGTGGAGATAATTCATTTTGTGGATATGGATGGGGCGTACATAGATGACAATCTGGTCGTGACTGATGGGGGAAATGAAGACAAGCCGGTATACTACCCGGATATCATTGTGACGGCAAATCCGGATCACGTGAAGGAGCGCAATCTCTGCAAGAGTGCGAATCTGGATGTGCTCACTTCGCTGTCATCAATAAAGATAGGAAGTAAAAAGATAAAATACTCCGTATACTATTTTTCGAGCAACCTGGATCATTTCCTGTATCGGGATGCAAATTCAGATGAGCACGGCAAGGTGCGGAGGGCGGCGGAGTTCTCGATGAAGCATGAGACGTCGGGATCGCTGGAGCGTTTTTTTGAGGAGAATGAGACTGTGACTACAGATATGACTTATGGGGAGTCATGGGATTTCATAAAGAGTGGGGAAAATTCTTTGAAGAGGCACACAAATGTGAATCTGCTCATAAAGAGGCTTAAGGCTATTGCGGAAAATCACATATAAAATAAACTCATAACAATAAAACAGGAGACAGAAAAGGCTATGAAGAAGAACAAAGAAGATGACGGAATCTACAGAAAACCCACCAAAGGTTTCAGCAAGAGAACAAATATGATAGTCGGCATAGCATTTGTCATATTTGTGCTGGTGTGTTGCATAATAAGACTGTTCGTGTAAGGTTTCAGTAAAGAAAAGTGGCAGGTGTTGATTTTTATATTTAGCATGCTATACTTGGCTTAGCTAATTGAAGGTAATCAAGGAGGATAAATCCGTGTTTGGTAGCAGATCAAGCAAGAAGACGGGATTGAAGATCATAATAGTGGGCTGTGGAAAGGTTGGCGTGGCCATACTCAAGCAGCTTGCAAATGAGGGGCATGATATAACTATCATAGACAAGGATCCCCAGAAGGTCGCAACATACGCAAATCAGTATGATGTTATGGGAATAGTTGGAAACGGAGCAAATCACAGCGTGCAGCTTGAAGCGGGAATACAGAACGCAGATTTGATAGCTGCAGTCACGTCGTCGGATGAGCTCAACATCCTGTGCTGTACCATAGCCAAGCAGGTCGGAGACTGCGCGACCATAGCGAGACTCAGAGACCCGGATTACAGCAAGGAGGCAAGCTATCTCAGGGAGAAGCTTGGACTTACCATGATCATAAACCCTGAGCTTGAGACTGCAATCGAGGTGTCGAGGGTACTGTATCTGCCAACGGCTCTTGAGATAAATTCATTTGCACACGGACAGGCAGAGATGACCAGGATAAAGATCCCGGAGAAGAACGTGCTGGACAACAAGAGCATAGCTGATCTCGGTAAGGATCTTGCAAATAAACAGAAGCCGATAAATATACTTATAGCGGCAGTTGAGAGAGCCGGGGAGTTCTATATCCCTTCCGGTGATTTTGTCCTCAAGGCCGGTGACATCATGTCATGTGTGGGAACACGGCCTATGTCCAGAAAATTCATGGAGCACATAGGCTTCAAGACTGCGAGAGTCAAAAACACCATGATAATCGGTGGAGGAAATGTCGCATATTATTTGGCTGGACAGCTCGTGAACATGGGAATATCCGTCAAGATCATAGAGGAGAACAAGAAGCGCTGTGAGGAGCTTTCAGTCCTTCTGCCGAGGGCGATAATCATAAATGGTGATGGAACGGATCAGGAGACTTTGAACGAGGAGGGCCTTGCGGAGACTGAATCATTTGTGTCCCTGACAGGAATCGACGAGGAGAATATACTTTTGACTCTCCACGCCCGCAAACATTCAAATGCCAAGACGATAACCAAGATAAACAGGAGCAATTTCAGAGAGGTCATAAACAGCCTTGATCTGGGAAGTGTTGTATATCCATGCAGTATAACTGCGGAGTCCATAGTCGCATATGTCCGTGCGAAGAAAAATTCCAACAGTAACAGCATAGAGACACTCTACCACATGTTTGACTCAAGAGCTGAGGCGATAGAGTTCCGTGTGGATGAGAAGTCGGAGGTGACGGATATACCGCTGAAGGATCTCAATCTCAAGAAGAACCTCCTCATAGCATTTATAAATCGAAACGGTTCGATCCTGCTTCCAACAGGTCAGGATTCTATACAGGTTGGAGATACGGCCATGATAGTCACCACTGAGACAGGATTTACGGATATAAGAGATATACTTGCTTAAGGCAGTTTGATTAGGAGAAGATTATGAATAATTCCATGATAGTATTTATACTTGGCCAGATCATAAGACTTGAGGGTCTGCTCATGATCATTCCATGCCTGACATCTCTCATATATCAGGAACATGAAATATTTGCGTTCCTTATAGTCATAATATCATGTCTTGTGATAGGAACGCTTATGACACTTAGAAAACCGGCAAATCAGACCATATATCTCAAAGAGGGATGTGTAGCCACGGCATTCAGTTGGATACTGCTCAGTATATTTGGCTGCATGCCATTTGTCATTTCAGGGGAGATCCCTTCATTCACAAATGCACTGTTTGAGACCATATCGGGATTCACCACAACGGGAGCCAGCATACTGAGCGATGTGGAGAGTATGTCACACGGCATGATGCTGTGGAGATGCTTTACTCACTGGATAGGCGGTATGGGAGTTCTGGTGTTCCTGCTTGCCATCATTCCGATGAACAGTGCGTCCGGTTCAAATATGAACCTGATGAAGGCGGAGAGCCCGGGGCCATCCGTTGGAAAGCTTGTTCCAAGACTCAAGCACACTGCCAGGATATTGTATGTTATCTACTTCGGAATGACGGTTCTGGAGGTCATTTTCCTTATGTTTGGACATATGTCATTGTTCGATGCTCTGTGTACGGCATTTGGAACAGCCGGAACAGGCGGTTTTGGAATAAAGAACGACAGCTTTGGAAGCTTCTCACCATATATACAGTGGGTTGTAACTGTGTTCATGATATTGTTTGGTGTGAATTTCAACTTTTATTATTTTGTGCTGTTCAGGAACATCCGAAAGGCACTTTCCATGGAGGAGGTCAGGACATATTTCCTCATCATCCTGACATCGGTGGCGATACTGTTTGTAAGTCTGATGAACACCATGTCAAATATGTGGGATGCCCTGCGACATGCGGCCTTCCAGGTGGCATCGATCATCACCACGACGGGTTATGCATCGGCGGATTTTGACCAGTGGTCACAGACCTGTAAGACGGTGCTGGTCATCCTGATGTTTGTCGGAGCTTGTGCGGGAAGCACCGGTGGCGGTATGAAGGTGTCGAGACTCGTGATAATGTTCAAGACCGTTGTCAAGGAGCTGAGTTCGTATTTCCATCCGAAGAATATCAAGAAGATAAACATGGATGGCAAACCGGTGGAGCACGAGGTAGTCAGGGCGGTAAATGTATACTTCATCACGCTGATGGGAATATTTACCCTGTCTGTATTTCTTGTGTCCCTTGAGGGCAGGGATCTGGTGACCAACTTCACTGCGGTGGCATCGTGTCTCAACAATATAGGACCGGGTCTTTCCGAGGTAGGACCTACCAGAAACTTTGGCGGGCTGACGGGATTTACCAAGTATGTTCTGATGTTTGACATGCTTGCGGGACGACTGGAGCTCTTCCCATTGCTGCTCATATTCAATCCTGGCGTGTACAGGGACATGATCATGGGGGCATGGAGAGGCATAAAGCGAAGAAGACAGGAGAGAAGAGCGAACTGATAAATGTTATCATTACAAATGGCGGGCAGGTTATTGACATATGTTGGCAATTTGGATATACTCAGAAACAGTTAGACACACCTAACTATAGCTCTTCCAATCATTTTATAAAGAAAAGGCGGGGACTTCTCACATAGTGAGGGTTCCCGTTTTTTTTATGACTTAAATTTCCTTACAAAGAAGTTTAGAATGGAATAAAGATATGAGTATTTGTTATAATGTACATACATTTGGTGTGGATAAGGAGTAATGCGATATGGAGAACGAAAAAGAATCTGTAAAAGTACTTATAGTGGACGACGAGCAGGACATCAGAACGTTGCTCAATATATATCTCAAGAGACTTGGATACGATGTTGTGGAGGCTGCCGATGGAGTTGAGGCTGTCGAGACCGTGCGTGCGGACAAGGACATCGATCTCATAGTTATGGACATAATGATGCCAAAGCTTTCAGGTACTGAGGCATGCCAGCAGATCAGAGAGTTTTCATCTATCCCAGTCCTCTTCTTGACGGCGAAGACGAAGGAGCCGGATCAGAACGAGGCATACGATGTGGGTGGCGATGATTTCCTGGCAAAGCCATTCACCCAGAGCGAGTTTAACCGCAAGGTGAATGCTCTTATCAGAAGATACAAGGTGTACCGCGGAAAATCAGAGACCGATCCAAAGAATATCTCAGTCGGCAATATAAATATTGACTCATTTAAGAGGATTGTGATCAAGAACGGTGAGGTCATCAAGCTCACCGACAAGGAGTATGCACTTCTGTTCTTCCTGGTGGAGCACAGAGGAAAGCCATGGTCACTCGAGGCACTCTACGAGAATATATGGCAGGAGAAGTATCTTCCTTCATCTTCCAATACGGTCATGGTACACATACTCAGACTCAGACAGAAGATAGAGGACAACTCAGCGCAGCCTGAGATCATTAGGACCATATATGGAAAGGGATATCAGGTAGACTGATATGAAGATGCCATTTAAGCGGACACTCAGGGTAAAGCTGTTTGTGATCATACTGCTTGGGCTAATATTGTCCATATCGGCTTTTTTTGCAGGAACATTTGCACTGAACAGCTACATGAAAAATGTATACATGAGTGACACGAATACACAGAAGAGATCCGCCAGACAGATCCAGAGCTTTGCTTCATATGTGACCAGCCATTCCATAAAGGCTACGGATACGCAGGCACTCAGGGCATGGCAGGAGCAGCACGACAATGTGTACATACTGATTTATAACAACAATGATATAGTATTCGACTCTGACTGGATGATAGAGAAGAAGGGCGCATACAAATATGTCATAACGAATTCGGAGACTGGTGAGATAATCATTCTGTTACAGGACAACTATGGAAATATCAGAAAGATCAAGAGGAAGGCATCCTCGAGCAGCGAATCCCAGAAGAAATCCGATGCGGTGACCGCGGATGAGGGAGCTTACTACGGCAATTCCAGCATGCTGCGAGGAGACCTCAATGAATTTGACTACGATTTCTATCCTGTGCTATTCAAGGATGGAGTGTTTGATGTCTGCATAGTTGACTATTCGGATGATACGATCAAGGATGTCGGAGAGATAGCGATATTTGTCATATGCTGTATCCTGTTCATCGGTGTGATAATAGTCTATTTCGGAAGAGAGATAGGCAGAATGAGACGCCTCACAAATGAGGTCATGGATATCAAGGATGTGGATATCAATGGGCCGATAACAATACACGGTCAGGATGAGATCTGTATGCTGGCGGAGAATGTAGACACCATGAGGCAGACCATTATTGAGCAGCTCAGCAGGGAGCGTGAGGCATGGCAGGCGAACAGTGATCTGGTCACAGCCATGGCCCATGATATAAGAACTCCGCTCACAGTCATGGCGGGATATCTGGAGCTCATGCAGAACAAGGAGTATTCATCCCAGGAGGAGCTTGACGAATACATAAGGATAAGTGCTGAGAAGGCGGAGCAGCTCAGGACGATGTCGGACAAGATGTTCAGATACTTCTATGTATATTCAAAGGGCGGTGATGATCTCAACATGGAGATGTTCCCGGCGGGGCCGTTCCTTGACCAGATGCTTGGAGAGTATGTTGTGCTCCTGGGCGAGAATGGATATCAGTTCGACATTGATATCTCGGACAAGGAAGCCGAAATTTACGTTGATCTTCAGGGTATGAAGAGGATAACCGACAATGTATTTACCAACATCAGAAAGTATTCGGACAAATCAAAAAGCATAGATATAAGGGTATATATAGATCGGAGAAAGGTAAGAATTTATTTCAGAAATTATATAAATCCGGAAAGCAGCAAGGCTGAGAGCACACATATAGGTACTTTGACATGTCAGAAGATGGCGGAGGAGATGAATGGATCATTTACGACCTGCAGAAAGGGCAAGGTGTATGAGGCGACACTCATACTGCCTAACATGTTGGATAACGATGACTCACATGTTCCGACTCAGGGACTTACAGCTATACTGTCACGCAAATAATAAACGGAGATCCTCTGTACACAGTTCAGAGAATCTCCGTTTTTGTACATAGAAAAAAGCAATGCTACACATTATACCGATAGAGGAAAAAACAGGAGGAACAGATATGAATATATTATTTTATGATACAAAGCGTTATGACATGGAGTCGTTCGATGCGATAAAAGATCAGTACGACAAGCTGACCATAGATTATGTGGACACAGATCTGTCGGTGAAGACCGCAAGACTTGCAAAGGGGTATGACGCCATATGTGCATTTGTCAGCTCGGATGTGAGTGCACCCGTTGTGAATGCGCTGAGTGATGCGGGCGTGAAGCTTATACTGATGAGATGCGCGGGCTTCAACAACGTGGATATGGATGCGGCAAAAAAATGCGGTATAACTGTGATGAGGGTTCCGGGCTATTCGCCTGAGGCTGTGGCGGAGCATGCGATGGCACTTGCCATGGCGGTGAACAGGAGACTGCACAAGAGCTATATAAAGGTGAGGGAGAACAACTTCAGTCTGGTCGGACTTACAGGCATGAACTTCTACGGCAAGACAGCCGGTATTGTCGGAACCGGTAAGATCGGGGCTGCCATGGCGAGGATATGTCATGGATTTGGAATGGATGTGATCGCCTACGATATGTATAAGAATCCGGACCTTGATTTTGTCAGATATGTGGAGCTCCCTGAGCTCCTGGCGGGATCTGATCTTATATCGCTTCACTGTCCGCTGACCGACGAGACCTACCATATGATAAATGAAGAGACCATTGGCATGATGAAGGATCACGTGATCCTGGTGAATACCTCCAGAGGTGCACTCATCAAGACCGACGATCTCATAGCTGGGATCAGAAGCAGAAAATTCTTCGGAATCGGGCTGGATGTATACGAGGAGGAGACTCCAAATGTATTTGAGAACAGGGAGGATGACATACTGGAGTCCTCGATCACTGCGAGACTGTTGTCATTTCCAAATGTGATAGTGACGTCTCATCAGGGATTCCTTACAGAGGAGGCACTGGAGGCGATAAGCAGGACCACTCTGGACAATGCCATGGATTTCCTTAATGGGTCTGTAAATGAATCGAATATTGTGTTATGATGTGATGACAGGATATTGTGAGAGAAATTGAGGTTGACTATATGAATATAAATGAGGTTTTTAGCGGGCTTGATAAGCTGTTCGCAGAGAACAGACTGCCGGAGGTGGAGAGATACCTTACCCAGGCACTCAGCGATGCTGAATATGAAAAGGATACTGATTCCATGCTTGCGATATACAATGAGCTTATCGGTTTTCACCGCACCACGGGAGAACACGACAAGGCACTGTATTTTTGCAGGCAGGTCATGAGGCTCGCTCATAAGATGGGGATTGAAGATACAGTTCCATATGGAACCGCTCTCATGAATATTGCAAATGAGAACAGGGCTGCAGGTAACCTGTTGGAAGCCCTGTCCTATTGCAGGAAGGTGTATGACATATATTCGGAGCAGCTCGGTCCATATGATATATTGCTGGCGGGTTATTATAACAACGTGGCGCTCATTTATCAGGAGCTTGGCGATTACGACAAGGCTGTTGATGCACTGGAGCACGCGCTCAGCATCATAGAAAGACATGAGAATGCTGGTACGGAGATTGTTGCCACATATGCCAATCTCGGCGAGAGCCTTCTCAGGGCAGGTCGGCTCAAGGAAGCTCAGGACAAGCTGACGGAGGCGGTGCGCAGATATCAGCTCAAGGGTGTCAGAGGATATCACTACAGTGCTGCGCTGTCTGCTGTTGCAGAGGTGTGGTACAGACAGGAGGACTACCAGCAGGCACTCAAATTTTATCAGCTTGCGGCAGAAGAACTCTACAGTGTCTATGGGGACAATGATACATACAGAGTTATAATGAATAATATAGAGACGGTAAAGGCGAAGCTTCAGCAGCAATGATAACAGGGAGGAAGTGGAAGAGCTTCCTCCCTGTTGCGTATGTAGACAGATAATCTGAAGGATGGGAGAACGAGATGAATTATAATGACAAGGTAATGGACGTTATAGATGAGGTGAAGAAGGTCGTCATAGGCAAGGACGTGTGTATTGCCAAGATAATGGCGGCGATAATCGCAGGCGGTAACATTCTCATGGACGATGTACCGGGAGTCGGCAAGACGACGATGGCTCTTGCGTTTGCAAATGCAATGGGGCTCCAGAACAAGAGAGTCCAGTTTACACCGGATGTCCTTCCGGGAGATATAACGGGATTTACGATGTACGATAAGGCGACAAATCAGTTTGTGTACAGACCGGGTGCTGTTATGTGCAATCTGTTCCTCGCAGATGAGATAAACAGAACATCTCCAAAGACACAGTCGGCACTTCTCGAGGTTATGGAGGAGGGACATGTGACTGTGGATGGAGTGACATATCAGGTTCCGGATCCATTTATAGTAATTGCCACGGAGAACCCTATCGGCAGTGCCGGAACACAGCTTCTTCCTGATTCCCAGCTCGACAGATTTATGGTGTGCCTTAAGCTGGGATATCCATCCATAGAGAGCGAGCTGGATATAGTTAAGGGAAGAACCTCCGCTGATGGCTTTCAGGATGTACAGCCTGTAATAGGTGCGTCTGAGCTGCGGCTTATCAGGGAGGAAGTAAAGCATGTCAAGGTCAGCGATGACGTGTATTCTTATATAGGCCAGCTTGTTGTTGGAACCAGAGAGAATCCAAGCCTTGAGCTAGGAGTGAGTCCAAGAGGAACGATAGCCCTCACCAAGATGGCGAAGAGCTGGGCATATATAAGCGGGAGAGATTTTGTCATACCTGAGGATGTGCAGATGGTGTGGACGGACGTCATAAGACACAGGATAGTCTTAAGTGCCAAGGCAAGGGTGAACCACATAACACAGGAGGCTGTGCTCAAGGACATAATGGAGAGGGTGTACAAACCGTCGGTTAGACGAAGAAGTTCGGCGAAAAAGTAGCATGAGATTTGGAAGCGTGTAGTGGTAGGATGTCGTATGAGACGAGGAATATTGTATATTGTCCTGATAGGGGCATGTGTATATATAGGAATAATCAATAAAGAAAAATCATACTTTTTCGCAGCGGTGATCATGACTGCTGTCATGCTGAGTCTTATAGCCGGGCTGATCGTGCGATACATAAGAACCAGTGTTAAGATGCAGATGAATATACCTGTGGTTGAGAAGAACAGTACATTTTGTCCGGAACTTGCGGTATCTGCCACCGGTGGTCAGGTACCCCATGTGGCAGCGGTGTTCAGTGTTCTTGCTCCGGGTATGAAGAAAAAGAAGAAGAGTACATTTGAACAGATAGATGACAGGTATGGAAAGTGCGTGGGAAAGATGAAGCTGGATGTCAGCGGAAGATACGAGATAAAGGCATCGGGCGTCAGGATATATGATGCTTTCCATATTTTCTCGATCAGGAAAAAGGTTGGTGGAACGGCGTACATTTACGTATTGCCTCAGTGCTATCTCGTTCCGGTGGAGGTCACGAAGAACACAAGAGATTTTGTGACGGACAGTGATGTATATTATTCGGATGTGAGAAGCGATGACTCGACCGAGGTGTATCAGGTGAGAGAGTACAGACCTGGAGACAGGATGACCCGTATCCACTGGAAGTTGTCGGCCAGACAGGATGAGATAATGGTCAGGGATACATCAAAGGCATTGTCGTGTCCGGTCATCATCTGTATGGATCTCGATGGAAGAAACTGCCGTCACTATGGACAGGCAATGTCTGTTGCGCTGGAATCCATGGTATCGGTGAGCTTTTCACTGATAGATGTTAAAGTCCCTCACTTTATAGCGTGGTATGATCCGGAGGAGATGTCCATAACGAGATACCGCATAGTCCGTGAGGAGGATGTGTACGATGCCGCTGCAAGGTTGTCGTATGTGGATGCCAGGACAAATGACAGCTACGATGTGATAGGAATGTACAGAGAGAGATACAGAGGGGAGGATTTCACAAGCTTCATCGACATAGACATGAATGGCAATATAGAGTGTGGAGATGAAAGTTTTCAGGTGGGATTTGAAACCATAAAGGAGGATCTTGCAAAATCCTATATCACGGTGTAGATTCTCCAGGCATCATCATAGAATTACAGAGGTGTGGAATTGAGAGTTGTTTTGGGACTGGCTGTATGGGCGTTGTCGCTTGGTATGACATACCTTGTGGGCGATATCGCATACAGCTCGGATATAAATAAATATATGGACTCCACCAATCTTGTGGGTGCGTATATCATAGGAAGTCTGGTGATAGCACTGGTTTATTCTCTGTGGTACATTTTGAGAAAAGAACAGAGGATACTGGATATTGTGGTTCCGGTTACTGTGTTGCTGGGATGGGGGCTTGCCAGAAGAAAGCTGCTCTATGCCGGAGGAAAGGGCATGGTATACAGCATAGCATATGATCTGAAAAAGGTTTATGGGATAAAGACAGGACTCATAGATCTTGACTATGTCAGCGTGAGTGCTGTGACGGAATTTGTGCTTTTTATAGTGGCGGTGTCAATGTTCTTTGCCACTTATATGATATACAGGTGTAACAGTCTGATGATAGCTATCGGACTTGCATTTTTGTTTATGCTTGCTGGCGCAACACTCAGTGTACCTGTGAGTGCACCCGGAGTAGTGCTTACTGTATTGTCACTTATCGTGGCGAGATATGTTCTCATGAGAATGGGACAGCCGCTGTCGGTGGTGTGGAACATTGCAGTTCCTGTGACGGTATTTGCCGCGTGCCTTGTTGTCACCCTTCTTGTATATGACAGCGTATACGACAGAGGTGTGAAGGAACAAGGGAAACTGCTCGACATGGTGGACAACATGGAATATTTTCTGTCGGGGGAAAGTAACAAAGGATATTCAGGTTACTATAAGGTGGATGATTCTGAGGTCAATCCCGGTGATGAAGTTGTGGATGAGATAATCAGGGAGGATAAGCCTCAGGGAAATCTCTACGTCAAGTCGAGAAGCTATGTTACATATGAGAATGGGTCATGGCACGGAAGGGCGGATGGACACAGCCCTGATGATGAGGTCATGGTGTATTATGATAAGGACACATTTGCAAGATACGAATCAGAGATACAGGGATATGCGCCAGATAAGAAGTTTTCCAATGAGGTCATGGACAAACTGGTGACATATATAAGACAGCATATGTCATATACCACAGCACCAAAGAAATTTACCGAGGGTGAGGATCCGGTCAACAGTGCGATGTATGACGTTCATGAGGGATATTGTGTTCACTTTGCTTCTGCGGCGGCGGTGGGCTTCAGGATACTGGGAATCTCCACCGTGTATAATACAGGTTATGTGGTGCCGTCGTCTGCGTGGATAAAGCAGTCGGATGGAACATACCGTGCGGTGGTTCTGGATAAATACAGTCATGCGTGGATTGAAGCGTACAGTGAGGATGCCGGTGACTGGGTGATCGTGGATGCCACACCGCTTGGAGACAGGGCAGATACTTTGGGGATACCGAAGGAACCGGATTACAGCGGTGATAATACTGCGGACAATTCATCGGATGATACAGAGGAGCCGGAGACTTCTGAGGAGACTTCAAGTCCGGATGTAACAACGGATGTAACAACGGAGGCGACAACTGATTCGACAACCCAGATGTCAGAGAATACAGAAGTCACTACGGAGACGGATGGTGATTCTTCAAATGGCACAGGAGAAAATGGCAATCAGGTCGATGTCCCGAATGATGGCAGTGGAGATGCGCAGTCGGGATCACCAGGGGATGCCGGGGATGGTCTGTCGGAGCTTGTACAGAACAGAGTGTTCAGAACAGTTGTTGTTGTGCTTGCCGTGATACTGATATTGTGGGGCGCAGTCATCTTCAGAAGAAGGACGATAGTTGCGCGCAGGAGACGCAGGCTTGTGGGAAGAAACAGGATATCAGCTATATACGAGATGTCCACGGCGATGTATGATATGATGGTGTTTTCTGGTGCCATAGAGAATGTCAGTGAGAACGACACGGAGTATGCCGACACTGTCACGGAGTCGTGCAGCTTTATAAAGGGCGATGAGTTCACAGAGTTTATAAAATGGGTTCAGGCTGCTGTATACGGACGCGTTGAGCCGGATGACAGGCAGATCGCGGCTGCCAGAAAGCTGTATACAAAGGTAAGGGCATACACATATCTTGGCCTTGGGTTCAAGGACAGGTTTGTGTGGAAGTATGTAAAGTGTTACGACTGCGGAGGACGCAGAAGGAAGAGATAACATAATTTGTCACGAAAGAAGTAGTATTTAAGATGGAATTTAGAAAAGGGTTAAAGGATGGAATACCGATAGCACTGGGGTATTTCGCAGTAAGTTTTAGTTTTGGTCTGCTGGCGGTAAAGGGCGGACTCACAAGTTTTCAGGCGGTCATCATAAGCCTGACAAATGTAACCAGTGCGGGACAGTTTGCAGGACTCAAGATTATCCTTGCAGGGGGAACGCTGGTTGAGATGATACTCACCCAGTTCATAATCAATCTGAGATATTCTCTCATGAGCCTGTCACTTTCACAGAAGCTTGGGGAGGCAGTTGGAATCAAGGAGAGACTCGTAATAGCATTTGCAAATACTGACGAGATATTTGCGGTGGCGATGGGCCATGTGAAGGAATTGACATTTGGGTATATGATAGGACTTCAGCTCCTTCCGATAGTCGGCTGGACGGGCGGAACGCTGTTCGGTGCGGTGGCATCCGGGATCCTTCCGAAGTCCATCAGCAGCGCATTAAGCTTGGCACTCTACGGAATGTTCGTCGCCATAGTCATGCCGGTTGCCAGGAAGTCCAGACCGGTTGCCATAGTGGCACTTGTGGCTGCTGCCATATCATGCGTGTTGTATTACGTTCCGATATTCAAGTTTATATCGACTGGAATTGCCATAATCATAAGCACGGTGGCAGCCTCTGTGATAGGGGCTATATTCTTCCCAGTGGGAACTGCTGAGAAAAAGGAGGTGCAGTGATGAATATATACATATATATAATAACCATGGCGGTCGTCACTTACCTCATAAGAATGGTGCCGCTGGTGGCGTTCCGCAAGAAGATAGAGAACAGATTTGTCAATTCATTTCTATATTATGTGCCGTATTCATGTCTCACGGCATTGACACTTCCGTCAATTTTATACAGTACGGAGAGTATCATAAGCGCTGTATGTGGATTTGTGGTAGCACTCATACTTGGAATCAAGCAGAAGGGGCTTATAGTTGTGGCTGCTGCGGCGTGTGTGACGGTGTTCGTGGTTGAGTGGATATTAAAACTGATGTAGAAATCTATGATGTCTGGAGATTTGGACCGGATGGCTGAATATGATAAAACGATAAGAAGGAGGTAAGCAGGAAATACCTGTGTATGATATATGAGATTTCCGAAATTTATAAAAAAGGGCGATGCGATAGGTTTCGTTGCGCCATCATTTGGCTGTGATACAGAGCCGTATAAGACTGCATTTGGCAGAGCGCAGGAGAACTTCAGGAATATGGGTTTTGGTATACAGATCGGGCCAAATTGTTATACCGGTGAGGGCATAGGAATCAGCAACAAGCCGGAGCTGTGCGGTCAGGAGATAAATGACTATTACACATCGGAGAAGAACGATGCACTCATATCCTGCGGCGGCGGAGAGCTCATGTGCGAGATACTTAACTATGTTGATTTTGACAGACTGAGGGCGGCAGATCCGAAGTGGTTTATGGGATATTCGGACAACACAAATCTCACATTCCTGCTCACGACATTGTGCGATACGGCGTCCATATATGGTCCGTGTGCGGCGGCATTTGGACAAGAGCCGTGGCACCGATCAGTTGCGGATGCTATGGCGGTCCTTCAGGGACAGAAACTGTCATTTGCCGGATATGACGGATGGGAGAAGGAATCCCTCAGGGATGAGGAACATCCATTCTTGCCATACAACATCACAGAGCCAAGAGTGATAAAGGGCTATCCTGAGAAGTTCCAGGTGAGCGGGCGAATGATAGGCGGCTGCATGGACTGTCTGGTGAACCTTATAGGAACAAAGTTTGACCATGTTGGCGAATTCCTTGAGAGATATAAGGATGATGGATTTATCTGGTTCCTCGAGTCCTGTGATCTGAACGTCATGTCCATAAGACGAGCCATGTGGCAGATGGACAACGGCGGATGGTTCAGATACTGTAAGGGCTTTATGATCGGCAGACCGCTGCAGTTCGGACAGGAGATGATGGGCCTTGACCAGTATCAGGCTGTGCTGGGGATCATAGGAAAATACAATGTGCCTGTCGTGATGGATGTGGATCTCGGACATCTGTCACCGATGATGCCTGTGGTATGCGGCAGCATGGGAACTCTTGTGGTGGACGGCCAGGATATGAGTCTTTCCATGGAGATGAGGTAGAGAGAAGTCTGTTGGCTGTTTGATTGGCTGAAAAAGGCTGAAAAATGGTTGAAAAAATAAAGGCAAAAAAATAAAAAATACTATTGTGAAAAAAAATATATCGTGCTACACTAGGTGGCAGATAAGACAAAGGCATAGACGGAAAGAGTAGTGTGGTGGATGCATCCAGAGAGAGCTGCATATGTGGATCAATATTAATCCTGAACATATGGTGGGAGCAGCTTATGATATATCACATGAAGACCACTCCCGAGCCGTGCGCGATATAAGCGTCACCGCGTAGCTGCGTTAAAGGCATAATTGAGTTAAAAGTTAAGGTGGAAACGTGCATACGCACCCTTAGATAGATTATATCTAAGGGTGCTTTTTTAGTTGTTACAGAAAGCTCATGTATAACCAGACGCCGGGCAGAATATATTGATGTCTGCTGCGTCTGCAACGTATTTTCACTTTATAAGAAGTAAGAAGGAGAACTGACATGGTTAATTTCAAAGAAGACGAACAGCTTAAGACACTGAATCATTCCTGTGCACATCTTATGGCACAGGCTATCAAGCATTTGTACCCACAGGCAAAGTTCTGGGTAGGACCGGTAGTTGCAGAAGGATTCTACTATGATGTAGATCTCGGCGATGACGTTATCAGAGGCGAGGAAGATCTCGCAGCCATCGAGAAAGAGATGAAGAAGATTGCCAAGAGCGGCAAGAAGATCATCCGCAAGGAGATATCCAAGGAAGAAGCTCTTGAGATGTTCAAGGATGACGAGTACAAGCTCGATCTTATAAATGGACTTGAGGATGGAACGATCACATGCTATGAGCAGGGTGATTTCACAGACCTCTGCCGTGGACCTCACGTAGACAATGTAAAGCTTTGCCGTAACTTCAAGCTCATCAGACATTCAGGAGCTTACTGGAAGGGCGACAGCAAGAACAAGGTTCTCCAGAGAATATACGGTGTGTGCTTCCCTACAAAGGAGGAGCTTGAGGAGCATCTTCAGTTACTTGAGGAGGCAAAGGAGAGAGACCATAGAAAGATCGGCAAGGACATGCAGCTCTTCATGGTCGATGACCTTGTAGGACGTGGACTTCCAATGTTCCTTCCAAAGGGATATACAGTATGGCAGGAGCTTGAGAACTACATCAAGCGCAAGGAGAGAAAGCTTGGCTACCTCCACGTTATGACACCTTGTGTAGGTACAGTAAACCTCTACAAGACATCAGGTCACTGGGATCACTACAAGGACAACATGTTCCCGGCAATGGAGATGGAGGGAGAGTCATTTGTACTTCGTCCAATGAACTGCCCGCACCACATGATGATATATGCAAACAAGATGCACTCATATAAGGATCTTCCTATCAGGATCGCTGAGATCGCACACGACTTCAGATTTGAGGCAAGTGGTACACTCAAGGGTATTGAGAGAGGAAGACACTTCTGTCAGAACGATTCACATATATTTGTGACACCAGACCAGATCGAGGAAGAGTTTGCAGGAGTTGTCAAGCTCATATTTGACACATACAAGGATTTCGGAATCACAGATTACAGATGCGTACTGTCACTCCGTGACCCAGAGGACAAGGTAAAGTATCACGATGACGATGAGATGTGGAACAAAGCAGAGAATGCACTCAGAAAAGTTCTTGATGATATAGGAATCGATTACACAGAGGAGATCGGTGAGGCTGCATTCTACGGACCAAAGCTTGATGTAAATGTTAAGCCGGCCGTAGGAAATGAGTATACGCTCTCGACATGTCAGCTCGACTTCTGTCTGCCAGCCAAGTTCGATCTGAAGTATATCGACAAGGACGGCGAGAAGAAGACACCTGTAGTTCTCCACAGAGCTATCCTTGGATCTCTCGACAGATTCATGGCTTACATCCTTGAGGAGACAAAGGGCAATCTTCCAACATGGCTTGCACCTGTACAGGTAAGAGTTATGCCTGTCAAGACAGACAACGAGGATCTCATGGCTTATGCTCATAAGGTTGTTGATGCCCTTGATGCCATCGACGTTCGTGTAGAGCTCGACGACAGAGCAGAGAAGCTTGGTTATCGTATGCGTGAGGGTCAGGTTCAGAAGGTTCCATACCTTCTCGTAATCGGATTCAATGAGGCTGAGAACGGAACAGTATCATACAGACTTCACGGTGAGGCTGACACAACAGTTCTTCCACTTGACGAGTTCGTACAGAAGATCGACACAGAGATCAAGACAATGGCTCACAAGTAAGAGTGAAAATTTTACACCACAGGTTCACTTACCCTGTCCGCAAGGACAGGGTATTATTTTTGTAAATAAATGCATAATGTGAGGAGGCATAGGATATGAGACAGGGATATAAGTTTATACGTGAGAGTGGCTGCGAGCATGACGATGATTATCTCAGTCATCTTTTTAACGATATTTTCTGCTGGACGAATGGCACATATAAGCTCTGTTATACACACCCGGATATGGAGGCCGTGAACGGAGATAATATACTCGACATTGAGAATGGGGAGAATAAAATACTGTCATTTGACTATCATATGCAGCTCCTTGTAAGCAAGAGAAATAACCTGGAAAATACAGAAAAGGATAAGGCTGGAGATAACGAAGAAAACGATAGAGAGGTGTGGGAGACTCTGATAAATGCGGCGGCATACGACTTCCCGAATGTCCGGCAGCTCAAGGCGGATATACGGACTATACTTGATTCAGACATGGAAGATGCCCAGATCGTGAGGAATAATAGCGGAGATCCGTACGAAAAAGTGCTGTGTCTTGGGACGGAGGGGACACATGTGGAGGATGGATATGTTCTCAGAAGGATAAAGAGATCCCCGGAGTGTGACAAGCCGGATCGGTATGAGCTGGAGATAGGAACTAATTGTGGTGTGGATTCTGGAATCGCTCAATTTTACCGTTTGACCGGCCTGAACAGGGAAGATATCCGCAGTCTGTATATATGCGCTACGAGATTCATAGAAAACGCTGAGGACTTGTATAATCACCGGCTGAAACTTCGCCGGGATAGAGAAAAGCATAACAAGAAAATTGATGGCGAAGTTCTGATGTGCCTGGAGAACAGCTTTGAGCTTGTCACCGAAGGCGAAGAGCTGGCCAGTATCAAATATTGGGATTTTAGAGGCGAAAAGCTGACAGAGGAATATAATGCGATGGTATGGTCTATAGATGGCGATGCTGGCAGTATTGACCTGGGAAGTGGTGAAATGCTGTATATGGATCAGATATATTCCATAGATAAAAAAAGCCCCACCGAGGAAATGTTGTGTATGGGTGTGGAGGAGATAGCCGAGGATTTCTGTGACAGCATACTTGTGAAGACGGTGACGATGCTGGATGATTTCGGAACCATGGAGGTATATGATCTCTGTGAAAAATATGGTGAATACATAGATAACAGGTATTATATGTACCGTGAGGAACACGGATTTGAGATGCCGGAAGATGTGTTCCCTGGGGATGGTGTAAAGCCGTATGTTGAGAAGGTCATACGGCTGTTGAAGTCAAAAGTATAAAAAATATAACAAAAGCATGTATATATGATTTAAATGCAATAGTTATCTGCCGCCTCAGGTCTTTCTGCCACAAGGTCAGCGATGGTGGTGGTGTCTACCACGTCCCGGATCGCTTTGTCCAGTCTGCGCCAGAGACCTATGGTGGAGCATCTTGCCTCGCGTTCGCACTGGAATTCATCTGCATCAAGGCACGCAACAGGAGATATGCCGCCCTCAGTGAGCCTTAAAACCATTCCAACTGTTATGTCTTCAGGGGCTTTTCGGAGAAGATAACCTCCCTGTGGACCTCTGGTGCTCTTCACCAGCCCGCCGGAGTTCAGCACAGAAGTGATCTGCTCAAGGTATTTCTCGGATATTTCCTCCTGTGCGGCAACATCCTTGATGCTCACTGGCTTGCCGTCTGTCCTCGATGCTATATTTATAAGAAAACGCAGAGCGTAACGCCCTTTTGTGGATACTTTCATAATATAAACCTCCCAAATGCCTGTATTTACTGATGATTTCACATCATTTACACGTCTATTATAACATCTGAAAAAAAACAATCAAGATAATTCATAAAAAACCTATTGACAAAGTGGGAATTAGGCTGTAATATACAGCTATGCTTAATTCATAGTTTCCGAGTAGGAATTCTGTGAAAAGTAAAAATAATCACAGAAATGATACGATCAAGTCAAAGTTCAAAGACGAAAATCGAGAAAGAGGTGTTGATATGCTGGGAAGGACATTTAAACCGCAGTACCTTAATGAAGACAGACGAATGTGTTGCATAGAAGTCATGTGTTGCTGCTGTTAAAGCGAACACAGAACAAATAATCATGACACAGATATAAATAACAGATCATACATAATAGACAGAGAATAATAAAGAAGAGTATAATGCCACATGAGCTCATATACATGACAAGATGAATGGGCAGGTGCGCATGACAGATAAAATATTTGAATTTAAGGAGAATAAGATCATGGCAAAGAAGACAAGAGCAGAGAGAAATTTAAAGTTTGAGACATTACAGTTACACGTAGGACAGGAGACAGCAGACCCGGTTACGGATGCAAGAGCGGTACCAATCTACCAGACATCATCATTCGTATTCCACAACTCACAGCATGCAGCTGACAGATTCGCACTCAAGGATGCCGGCAACATCTACGGAAGACTTACAAATCCAACAGAGGATGTATTTGAGAGAAGAATCGCGGCCCTCGAGGGTGGCGTTGCAGCACTGGCAGTTGGCTCAGGCGCAGCAGCAGTTACATATACAATTCAGAACCTTGCACTTGCAGGAGACCACATCGTAGCAGCAAAGAATATCTACGGCGGAACATACAATCTCCTTGCACATACACTCAAGGATTACAATGTAGATACAACATTCGTTGATCCACTTGATCCACAGGCATTTGAGGATGCTATCCAGGAGAACACAAAGGCCCTCTACATTGAGGTCCTTGGAAATCCTAACTCAGAGGTTTCAGATATCGAGACAATAGCAAAGATCGCTCACGCACACAAGATTCCGCTTGTTATCGACAGCACATTTGCAACACCATACCTTGTAAGACCTATCGAGTACGGTGCGGACATCGTAGTTCACTCAGCGACAAAGTTCATTGGTGGACACGGAACAACTATCGGTGGTGTCATCATCGACAGCGGTAACTTCGACTGGAAGGCATCAGGCAAGTTCCCACAGCTCACTGAGCCAAATGAGAGCTACCACGGTGTAAGCTTTGTAGACGCAGCAGGTCCTGCAGCATTTGTCACAAGGATCAGAGCTATTCTCCTCCGTGACACAGGTGCTACGATCTCACCAATACACTCATGGATATTCCTTCAGGGACTTGAGACACTGTCACTCCGTGTTGAGAGACATGTATCAAATGCACTCAAGGTAGTTGAGTACCTGAACAATCATCCACTTGTTGAGAAGGTAAACCATCCTTCAGTTTCAACAGATCCTGAGCAGCAGAGACTGTACAAGAAGTACTTCCCTAACGGTGGTGGTTCAATCTTCACATTTGAGATCAAGGGTGACGCAGAGACAGCCAAGAAGTTCATTGACAATCTGGAGATATTCTCACTTCTTGCAAATGTCGCTGATGTTAAGTCACTGGCTATCCACCCGGCATCAACAACTCACTCAGAGCTGAATGAGGCTGAGCTTATCGATCAGGGAATCAAGCAGAACACGATCAGACTTTCAATCGGTACTGAGAACATAGACGATATCATCGAGGATCTTGACGAGGCATTCAAGGCAATCCAGGAGTAATCGATATAAATAATGAATATAAGAGAAGACTACAAATAGTGAACATAATAAATATCAGGAAAGGTAATGGTACGATAATATGAGTAATATATATAAGAGTGCAGCAGAGCTTATAGGTAAGACTCCACTTCTGGAGCTTTCAAACATAGAGAAGAAGAATGATCTCAAGGCAAATATCCTTGCAAAGCTTGAGTATTTCAACCCAGCAGGAAGTGTAAAGGACAGAATCGCATTCCAGATGATCGAGGATGCTGAGAAGGATGGAACACTTAAGCCGGGTGCAACCATCATCGAGCCTACATCAGGTAACACAGGTATCGGTCTTGCATCCATAGCAACAGCCAAGGGTTACAAGGCGATCATCGTTATGCCTGAGACCATGAGCGTTGAGAGACGTAACATCATCAAGGCATACGGTGCTGAGATAGTTCTCACAGACGGAACAAAGGGAATGAAGGGAGCCATCGCAAAGGCTGATGAGCTTTCAAAGGAGATCCCTGGCAGCTTTGTAGCTGGACAGTTCGTAAATCCATCCAATCCAAAGGCACACAGACTCACAACTGGTCCTGAAATCTGGGAGGATACAGACGGCAAGGTAGATGTATTTGTAGCCGGTATCGGAACAGGTGGAACTATCACAGGCGTTGGCGAGTATCTGAAGGAGAAGAATCCAGATGTAAAGGTCATCGCCGTTGAGCCTGCCACATCACCAGTCCTCTCAAAGGGCGTTTCAGGAGCACACAAGATACAGGGAATCGGTGCAGGATTTGTTCCTGACACACTTAACACAAAGGTATATGACGAGATCATCGCCGTTGAGAATGATGACGCATTTGTAGCAGCAAAGGAGATCGCATCAGCAGAGGGAATCCTCGTAGGAATCTCATCAGGTGCAGCTTACTTTGCAGCAAAGCAGATCGCAGAGCGCCCTGAGTATGCAGGCAAGAATATCGTAGTACTTCTTCCAGACAGTGGAGACAGATATTACTCAACTCCGTTATTCGGCTAAATGGATATATAGTAATTGCTGTGATATAGAATTTATATGAAAAAGCCACCACATCGTGTTTTGATGTGGTGGCTTTTTTTGAAAGTACCCTTAATTAGCTGCATAAATAGTATACAATTGGATAACCTTAAAACTGATAGAACTTTGAGGGGAAATGCCCTTAATTGGGTTGACTTTCCCTTAAAATATGCTAATATTTAAGGGAAAAGGAGTAAATTAAGGGAATGAGAACTTTTAATTACAGTAAAATAAAAGAAGAAAAATGGGATTCTGAAGTGCTTGGACTCATAGCTGCAATATATAGATATGCAGGTAAACAGGAACTGTATTTAAGACAGCGTCCGGATGAACTGGATAAGCTTGTGGAGATAGCAAAGATCCAGAGCACGGAGGCGTCCAATGCTATAGAGGGTATAGTCACAACAAATACAAGAATAAAGCAGTTGGTTGAGGAGAAGACCACACCGAAGAACAGAGCCGAGGAAGAGATAGCAGGTTACAGGGATGTGCTGGGGGTTATACATGAAAGCTTTGATGCAATACCTATAACTCAGAATTATATACTTCAGCTGCATAAGATGTTGTACAGTCATATGAATAACCCATTTGCAGGAAGGACAAAGACTGTGCAGAATTATATCAGCGCAACTTATCATGATGGGCAAACGGAAGTCCTGTTCACGCCGATGGCTCCATTTGAGACACCGGAAGCGCTGGACAGGATATGTGGGGAATACAACAGGGTGATCGGTAATTTCGAGGTGGAGCCGCTGATCGTCATTCCTGTTTTCGTACATGATTTTCTGTGCATACACCCGTTTAATGATGGCAATGGCAGAATGAGCAGACTGCTCACAACGCTTTTGTTATATAGAAGTGGATTCTATGTAGGAAAGTATATTTCCCTTGAGGCTAAGATCGCAGGAAATAAGGAGTTATATTATGAGTCACTTGGAAAAGCGCAGGCAGGCTGGCATGAGGGCACGGAGGATGTGATTCCGTTTATAAAGTATCTCCTTGGAACGATACTTGCTGCTTATAAGGATTTTGAGGAGCGCTTTGAAATCGTAGAGGAAAAGTTGCCGGCGATTGAGATGGTGCGAAAAGCAATACTGCTGAAAATAGGAAAGTTTACAAAGCAGGATATAATGGAACTTTGTCCGTCTCTCAGCATCAGTTCGGTAGAGGGAGCACTCAGAAAACTCGTAAAAGAGGGCGATATAGGCAGAGGCGGTACAGGCAAGTCTACCTATTATGTCAGAATGAAATAACAAATGCTTGTTTTTTTCACTTTAGCTTGTTAATCTATTGTACGAAAGATGAGATCAGCCGCTAATTGCCGGTGCATTTGAGATGGTGGGCAGATTGGGATAAGACTGATCTGAATGAATTGATATTAGGGGAAAAGGGATATAAGACTATGAAAAAACTATCAGATAGACAGAAAACACTTATAAAATGGTTGTGTGTGCTGGTGCTGGTCGGACTTATCATATATGTGTTCCGTGACATGGCAGGCCCTATAATGTCGCAGCTTGTAAAGACAAGTCCTGTGGTCGTGGCAGCTATTCTCGGAGCGACGCTTTTATACGGAGTGATAGAGAGCTGCATAACGTTTATCCTCATGCGACAGGTGGAGAACAATATGACATTTTTCGATGCAAATATTATGACGTATTTTGTGTCATTTTACAGGGTGTCAACGCTTGGGAGCGGTACCATAGTGGCATCCACATTGTTCATGAAACACTGCAGAATACAGCCGTCGAAAGCGCTTGGTCTGTACTCTATTGATTATGCGATACACAAGATGACCATATGTGTTATGGCGGTGGCATTGTTTCTTGCGAACAGAGAATATATGCTTGGAGTATTTGGCAAATACAGTTCATATGTTGTCCTCGGCGTTATAGCGACCATACTCATAACGATGGCGATAGTGCTCTTTGCGTGCTGGCCGCCGTTTCACAGATTCCTCAGATGGCTTCTTGAAAAAGCTGATGCTTTGTTTAAAGGACGATTTGCAAAGCAGATTGACAGTTTAAGTGGGCAGACAGCTATGATGGAGGATGCCACCAGGGTTGTACTTAAGAAACCGTGGCTTATAGTGGTAGTCATGCTGCTTGATATATGTAAGTTCGCGTGCTGGTTTGCCATACCTTATATAGTGTGTCACAACTTGTGTGATATGAATATTGTCACGTCAATAGGTATAACAGCCATGAGTGTCATGCTGGCGGCAGTCATTCCTATGCCGGGAGGAATCGGATCAAGTGAGCTTGTTATGACAGCGATCTATTCGGGACTTGTTGGTTCTGCTGCAGCCGGAGCCATGGCACTTCTCTATAGATTTGCCACATTCATGTTCCCTTTTATCATAGGTGCATTTACAGCCATATTCTTCAAGAGGTTCAAGAGATATAAGGCGGCGCAGAATGAAAAACAGGGAATCCCGGATGGCGATAGCTTGGCGGATACAGACTCATAGCTGAACCGATAAATGAGTTTATAAAGAACCGATATATATCAATGGTCAGCAAGATGCATGGCAGGTGATATATATCGGCTGGTGAAGGGAAAAAGATACATATGAAGAAAATAGTCGCGGGCATACTGGCCCACGTTGATTCGGGTAAGACCACCCTGTCGGAGGCGATGCTCTATCAGGCAGGACAGATAAGAAAGCTTGGGCGGGTGGATCATCAGGATACATATCTAGATACGGACAGTCAGGAAAAGGACAGGGGGATCACGATATTTTCCAAGCAGGCAGAGCTTGCATATGCTGATATGCATATAGCTTTGCTTGACACTCCGGGACATGTGGATTTCGGAACAGAGATGGAAAGAACATTGCAGGTTCTTGATTATGTGGTTCTGGTCATCAACGGTATGGACGGAGTGCAGAGCCACACGGAGACCCTGTGGAAGCTGCTTGAGAGATATGGGATTCCTGTATTTATATATGTCAATAAGATGGACATGACTGGCTATGACAGAGATTACCTCATGGACAATATCAGACACAGACTGAGTGATGGCTGTGTCGATTTTTTATGTGAAGATTCAGGAGAGCAGATCGCCATGTGCGATGAGGCCATGCTTGAACATTTTCTTGAGACTGGGGCAAATGATGAACAGGACGTGGTAAATGCCATTGCGGGCAGAAAGCTGTTCCCATGTTACTTTGGCTCTGCACTCAAGAATGAGGGCGTGTCAGAGCTTCTTGACGGCATGAACAGATATGTAGTGGAACCTGTGCGCGGGGAAGAATTTGGCGCCAGAGTGTTCAAGATAGGACGTGACGATAAGGGCGAGAGACTTACCTACATGAAGGTCACTGGAGGAGTGTTGAAGCTCAAGGATGTGCTGACGCTCAGAAACAGTCAGGGGGAGGAGAGCCATGAGAAGGTCAACCAGATAAGGGTGTACTCCGGTGCAAAGTACGACATGGTAACCCAGGTTCCCGCCGGATGTGTCTGTGCTGTTCCGGGACTGGTGAATACCTACGGCAGACAGGGAATCGGTGCCTGCCCGGATGGAGAGCTCCCAAGTCTGGAGCCGGTTCTCAGCTATAAGGTCATGTACCCGACTGATGTGGATGCGATCACGATGGTGTCAAAGCTCAGACTGCTTGAGGAAGAGGATCCCCAGCTCCAGGTGCAGTGGAATGAGACTGCAGGAGAGATATACATCAAGGTCATGGGGCAGGTACAGCTTGAGGTAGTGGCTCAGATGGTAAGAGACAGGTTTGGAATTGCCATCACATACGGACAGGGCAGGATATCATACAAGGAGACGATCGCGGCTCCAGTCATGGGTGTAGGACATTTTGAACCGCTCAGGCACTACGCAGAGGTACATTTGTTGCTTGAACCTATGGAAAATGGCAGTGGAATGTGCTTTGACAGCATTTGCAGCGAGGATGTACTGGATAAGAACTGGCAGAGACTGATACTCACCCATCTTCAGGAGCGTGAGTTTAGGGGAGTGCTTACGGGATCGCCAATCACGGATATGAAGATAAGCATCACTGCGGGGCGCGCACATCAGAAGCACACTGAGGGTGGAGATTTCAGACAGGCGACATACAGGGCGGTGAGACAGGGCCTTATGATGGCGGAAAGTGTCTTGCTGGAACCTGTGTATGCATTTAAAATAGAGGTACCACAGGAGTATGCCGGAAGGGTTCTTGCAGACATAGTGAAGATGAGCGGAACTATGGATGGTCAGGAGATATCCGGTGAGACGACAGTCATCACGGGACATGCCCCGGTATATACCATGAGAGAGTATTACAGTGAACTCACAGCATTTTCCAGAGGTACAGGCAGGCTTCAGGTGGATATAGACGGCTATCAGCCGTGCCACAACACCGAAGAGGTTCTGGCTGAGAGACACTATGATCCTGAGCTTGACAGGTTTAATCCATCTTCATCGGTATTCTGTGCCCATGGTGCAGGTTATCTGGTGGACTGGTATGATGTGTATGAGAACATGCATGTGAAGGAGGATCCGGGATTTGAGATCTCGGGCCAGCTTGGCTACACGGAAGATGGCTATGCTATGGATATTCCGGTGAACAGGCCGGGAAAGAGTGTATCGGAGATGTCCATAACAGATGAGGAGCTCAGCGAGATATTTGCAAGGACATTTGGCGGAGATTACAAGGATAAGGATGTGGCACTGAACGGAAGATTCAGGAGAACTACATCTGAGTATAAAGTAAATGGACAGTATAATAAGAGTCAGTCCAGAGACAGGCAGCCCGGAAATGGACCGCTTGTGGGCAGCAGACCCGCTGATAGAGGTATAGCCACGCCTGGAGCGTTCAAGCGCAGGAAAAACGGCGAGGACTATGTCATAGTGGATGGCTACAATGTCATATTTGCATGGGATACACTTCGGGAACTGTCGGAGCACAACATAGACTCCGCCAGAGGTAAGCTCATGGACATACTGTCAAACTATCAGGGATATATGAACTGTAAGTTAATAGTGGTATTTGACGGCTACAAGGTGAAGGACAACAAGGGCGAGAGATTCCCTTATGATGATATAGAGGTGGTGTACACCAAGGAGGGTGAGACCGCGGATGCGCATATAGAAAAGCTCACACATGAGCTTGCGAGAAAGCACAAGGTCACTGTGGTCACATCGGACGGACTGGAGCAGATAGTCACCATGGGCCAGGGTGCAATCCGCATGTCCTCACGGGACTTCAAGGCAGAGGTTGAGAGGGTGAACGAACATCTGAGAGAGAATTATCTGAAAAACGATTGAGAAAATTTGATCAAAACAATTAAGCTGAACTATTTGATTCTGGCTTATTTGATAGATACTTAAAAGGAAGAAGGAAAAAAGGTTTGTCAGGGCAAAATTGCCCGACGGACCATACATAATTACGGAGAACAGCGAGGCTTAACAGTGTATATAAACCAAGCTGATGGGTATGCCTTCGCAGGGGCATTTGAGCCCGCCGGTCCTTAGATGGTGCGCTAAGCAGCATCTTAGTACCGCTGCAGGGCGAAACGAGCGGGAGCGTCCCCTGAGAAGGCATACCCATCAGTTTGGTTGCAAAACACTAGAACCGAGCGTCCGCGTTAATAGGAGGGCAATTTGGCAGATTATATAATGGCGCTGGATCAGGGAACGACCAGCTCAAGGGCGATAATATTTGATAAGGAAGGCAGGATATGTTCGGTGAAGCAGAAGGAGTTCACCCAGCATTTCCCGAATAACGGCTGGGTGGAGCATGACCCTATGGAGATATGGGCAACCCAGATGTCGGTGATGATGGAGGCGAGGGAGACCATGGGAATCCGCACCGAGGACATAGCCGCCATAGGAATCACCAACCAGAGAGAGACAACCATAGTGTGGGATCGAAAGACCGGCAATCCGGTGTATCATGCCATAGTGTGGCAGTGCAGGAGAACTGCGGACAGGATAGAGCAGCTTAAGGCTGAAGGATATGACAAGGTGATAAGAGAGAAAACGGGACTGATAGTAGATCCGTATTTCTCTGCAACAAAGATAGAGTGGATACTTGATAATGTGCCTGGAGCCAGGGAACGCGCAGAGGCGGGGGAGCTGATGTTCGGAACCGTTGACACATGGCTTATATACAAGCTCACAGGCGGAAGAGTTCACGCAACGGACTACACAAACGCGTCGCGTACCATGCTTTTCAACATTCATACACTGGAGTGGGACAAGGAATTGCTTGCAAAGTTCAACATCCCGGAGAGCATGCTTCCGGCAGTGAGAAATTCCAGTGAGATATACGGATACACGGACAGGGAGATATTTGGCGGTGAGGTGCCTATAGCGGGAGTTGCCGGAGATCAGCAGGCTGCGCTGTTCGGACAGTGCTGCTTTGAGGCCGGTGATGTGAAGAACACCTACGGAACAGGTTGTTTCCTCCTCATGAATACGGGGGATAAGGCAGTTGACTCGCAGCAGGGACTTCTCACCACTATAGCCATAGGACTTGACGGAAAAGTCAGCTATGCGCTTGAGGGAAGTGTGTTTGTGGCTGGAGCAGCCATCAAGTGGCTCAGGGATGAGATGAAGCTCATAGACAATGCAGCGGACACTGAGCGCATTGCTCTGTCTGTGCCGGACAGTAATGGTGTATATGTGGTACCTGCATTTACGGGACTTGGCGCTCCTTACTGGGATGCGTACGCCAGAGGGGCAGTGTTCGGCCTTACAAGGGGAACAAATAAGGCGCACTTTGTCAGGGCGACAGTCGAATCGCTGGCATATGAGACATCGGATGTTCTTGCGGCTATGGAGATGGATGCAGGACTTCCTATCACAAGCCTTCGAGTGGACGGCGGCGCCAGCGCCAACAACTTCCTGATGCAGTTCCAGGCAGATATAGAGAATGCCGAGATAGTGCGGCCTGTGATCACGGAGACAACGGCTCTGGGTGTTGCATATCTGGCTGGACTTGCTGTTGGCTACTATGACAGTCTGGATGAGATCAAGGGCTACTGGAAGGCCGACAGAAGATTTGAGCCGGGGATAACCGAAGATAAGAGGGAGACGCTCCTTGCAGGCTGGAAGGACGCAGTGGAGAGAACGAGAGTGACAAGGTGAATATAAAAATATATATAGAAAGAAAAAGCAATGGGTAATGAGAAAACAGGAGGGACTTATGTATTTAGTATTTGATGTAGGGGCAACATTTATAAAGTATGCGTTAATGGACGATGAGGGCAATATATCGGGAAAGGGTAAGACTCCAACCGACAGATATGCCGAGGCTGGAACTCCGGCATTTGTGGCGCAGATCAAGAAGGTGTATGACGAGAAGGTACTGGACTGTGACATAACAGGAATTGCCATGGGGCTTCCTGGACAGATAGATGTCGAGCGCGGCATAGTGTACGGCGGTGGCGGGATCAAGTATCTTGATGGTGCACATCTTGGTGATCTCATATCAGAGGCATGCGGCGGTGTGTCTGTAGCCCTTGAGAACGATGGCAAATGTGCGGCTCTCGCAGAGTTGTGGCTGGGCAATGCCAGTACGGCTACAAATGCAGTAGTCGTTGTCGTGGGTACAGGAATCGGCGGTGGAATAATCATTGACAGAAAGATCCACAGAGGCAAGAGACTTCTGGCAGGTGAATTGTCATATGCCCTCATGAACATGACAAGGGAAGAAGCTGATAATGTCAGATGCTGTGAAGAGCTGACTGTTGAGGAGACATTTGAATATAACCCGTTCATGGTAACCTCAACATGTACTGCAAGCTCCATTACATACAAGGCATCCAAGATAATGCATATGAAGCCAGAAGAGGTGACCGGTGAGATGGTATATCAATGGATAGATGAGGGCAATCAGGAGATCATAGATATGGTTGAGGACTCATACTTCTCCATAGCAAAGCTCTGCTGTAACCTGTACATGACGATAGATCCGGATGTCATACTTATCGGAGGTGGAATGAGTGCCAATCCGAACTTTGTTCCGGGGGTTAAGAAGTATGTGGACAAGATAAGAAAGATTACAAAGACCTACGATGGCATGGTTATCGACACATGCAAGTTCCGCAATGATTCGAATCTTCTTGGCGCGTTGTACAACTATAAGCAGAAGTATGAGGGCGTGAAATAAAATCGCAATAAAACAAACGTAAGATGGAGATGAACTGGAACAGATGGTTCATCTCTTTTATAAATACTATTGAAAATGTAAATCCATGGAGGGAAAATTATGATAATCACAAAGAAACATGGACTTCCGGAGAATTTCCTCTGGGGAGCATCGACAAGCGCATATCAGGTTGAGGGCGCCAATCTGTCACACGGCAAGGGCCCAAGTGTGCAGGACATCAAGACAGTTCCAGCGGGAACAAGTGAGCTGGATGTGTGTGCTGATTTTTATCACAGATATGCAGAGGACATAGCCCTCATGGCTGAGATGGGATTCAAGACATTCAGATTCTCCATCGCGTGGAGCAGAGTCCTCCCAGAGGGAACCGGCAGAGTCAACCAGGAGGGAATTGACTTCTACAACAATGTGATAAATGAGTGCCTCAAGTACGGAATCGAGCCGCTTGTCACAATGTTCCATTTTGATCTTCCTGCGGCTCTTGAGAAAAAAGGTGGCTGGTCGAGAAGAGAGAGTGTTGACGAGTTTGTTGAATTTGCAAAGCTTCTCTACACAAATTATGGCGACAGAGTAAAGTACTGGCTGACTATCAATGAGCAGAACATGCTCACACTTGTGGGTGACGTGATCGGAACCTGCAACATGGAGGGCGTGACAAATAAATACAAGAAGCTTTATCAGGAGAATCACCACATGCTCCTTGCTCAGGCAAAGGCCATGAAGCTTCTCCATGAGATGTGTCCTGGTGCAAAGATTGGTCCTGCACCAAATATTTCACTGGTATATCCTGCCACATGTAAGCCGAAGGATGTCCTGGCAGCACAGAACTTCAACGCGATAAGAAACTGGCTTTACCTTGATATGGCAGTGTATGGAAGATACAACGACCTGGTGTGGAAGTTCCTTGAAGAGCATGACGCTATCCCTGTTATTGAGGCTGGAGATATGGATATCATGGCGCAGGCAAAGCCTGATTTTATAGGTTTCAATTATTATAACACTGCAACGGTTGAGTGGGATGACAGCCCGGTTGCTGTGACGGACTCAGAAAAAAAGGATCAGCAATCAGCCGGTATTGAGCCGGGGGTATACAAGGCGTATCCAAATCCAAATCTTCTTCGCACAGAGTTTGGCTGGGAGATAGACCCTGACGGCTTCAGGGCAACTATAAGAGAGATGTACAGCAGATATCACCTTCCTATGATCGTGACAGAGAATGGTCTTGGCGCATATGACAAGCTCACAGAGGACGGCAAGGTACACGACGACTATCGTATAGAGTACTTAAGAAAGCATATAGAGCAGATCAAGCTGGCAGCAGACGAGGGCGCAGAGATGATGGGTTACTGTCCTTGGTCAGCAATTGATCTCGTGTCCACCCACGAGGGAATCACCAAGAGATACGGCTTTATATATGTCAACAGAGATGAGTTTGACATGAAGGATCTTGCGAGATACAGAAAGGATTCCTTCTACTGGTACAAGAAGGTCATCGAGACTAACGGCGAGGATCTGAGCTAAAAATTATCCAGAAATCAACAATTTAGGCCTAAAAGATACAAAGTTCCAGAAAGTTGTATCTTTTGGGCTATATTTCGCTTGTTTAGGATAAAATTATCCTAAGACTTTGCTTTCCCTGCGAAAAAGGATAAAAACAGAATCACCAAAGATTGCATTTTTGAATAAAGTCCTTGCATTAATTTATTTGTGTGCTATACTAAATAAAGTTACTAACATACACCAACGCGTTAAAGTGACGTAAGTTTAAACCGAGAAAACTGAGGAGAAAATCAAAACAAAAAACAAGAAGGAGGACACTATTATGATAGGCGGAGATCTGATCACCTACAGACCTGACATTCAGGTACTTGACGCAACAATAAGAGATGGAGGACTTGTCAACGATTTCTATTTTACTGACGAGTTTATAAGAGCCCTCTATGAAGCGAACATCAAGGCGGGGGTTGATTATATGGAATTCGGCTATAAGGCCTCCAAGGAAATGTTTGATGTGAACAAATTCGGCAAATGGAAGTTCTGCAACGAGGAGGATATAAGAGCCATCGTTGGAGAGAACAATACAGATCTGAAAATTTCAGTTATGGCTGATGTCGGAAGATGCGACTACAAGAAGGATATCATCGACAGAGCCGACAGTGTTATCGATCTGGTGAGGGTGGCGACATACATCAACACCATGCCTGCAGCCATCGAGATGATTGAGGATGCACATGCAAAGGGATACGAGACCACATGTAATATCATGGCAGTTTCAAAGGACCAGGAGTCGGATATCGATCTTGCCCTTGAGCTGCTTGGTAAGAGCAATGTAGATGGAATATACATTGTTGACAGCTACGGCTCACTGTACCCTGAGCAGATCAAGAAACTCGCGGAGAAATATGTCGCAGTTGGAGAGAAGTATGGCAAGAAGATAGGAATACATGCACACGACAACTTAAAGCTTGCCTATGCCAATACTGTTGAGGCAATGAGGAGTGGTGCGAGCATGCTCGATGGAACTGTAAGCTGTATGGGCAGGGGCGCAGGAAATTGTGCGCTTGAGCTTCTTCTTGGATTCCTCAGAAATCCAAAGTACAACCTGTACCACATCTTGAAGTTCATAGAGCAGTACATGGTTCCGCTCAAGGCAAAGGGAGATGCAGTATGGGGCTATGATGTGCCATACATGCTGACCGGAATGCTGAATCAGCATCCAAGGGAAGCCATCGATTTCATCAAGAATGAGAGACATGATTATGCAGATATGTACAGCTACCTTATGTACAGAGAGTAACATGCGGATTGTGGAACAACATATTTTACACTGTAGAATATGTGTAGCCGATAGAGATGCATAGTACAACATATATAGTGGGTTGGGTGCTTATTATGGTGCTCAAGATAAAGGGGAGGACTCCTGGTGTCAGTTATCGCTGGCATCAGGAGTTTTTCTTCTATTTTCCCGTCTGTGTGTTATAATCTGATATGTAGTGTCAAAATATGTCGAAAACAAAAAGAGATGTACTTTTGAAGATATATATGCAGTGTCAGCGCTGGAAAACAGATAGAAAAAACAGGAGGATGACAGCATATGAACATAGGAATATTAGGCGCAGGCAAGATCGCCGGTGTCATGGCAGATACGATAAATAAGATGGATGATGTGGAGCTGTATGCGGTAGGTTCAAGAACTTTGGAAAAGGCAAATGCATTTGCCAGGGAATTTGATATAGATAAGGCTTATGGAAGTTATGAAGAACTGGTAAGTGATGACGCGATAGATCTTATATATATTGCAACGCCGCATTCACATCACTATGAGCATATGAAGCTCTGCATAGAACATGGAAGAAATGTACTCTGCGAGAAAGCATTTACCTACGATGCTGCGCAGGCTGAGGAGATCGCAGCTCTGGCAGCAGAGAAGAAGGTGTATGTGGCTGAGGCGATATGGACGAGATATATGCCGTCCAGACAGATGATAAATGAAATTCTTGGATCAGGTGTGATAGGGGATATCAGGACAATGTCCTGCAACCTGTCTTATCCGATATCAAAGATAGAGCGCCTGATCAGACCTGAGCTGGCAGGAGGTGCCCTTTTAGACGTGGGAGTTTATGGGCTGAACTTCATTGTCATGCATATGGGTAAGGAGATCTCAGCTATCGAATCGTCTGTCATGATGCATGAGACCGGGGTAGACGGACAGGAGAGTATAACCGTCAAATACAGAGATGGCAGGATGGCAGTGACAACCCACAGCATGTACGGAAGATCAGACAGAAAAGGCATCTTTTACGGTGAGAAGGGATACATGATAGTCCAGAATATAAATAATCCACAGTGGATAGATGTATTTGACTGCGAGGACAGACTGATAAGACATGTGGATGTGCCAAAGCAGATAAGCGGCTACGAGTACGAGGTCATGGAAAGCCTTGATATGATCAGACAGGGACAGTTCCAGAGTAAATCGATGCCTTTGTCAGAGTCTATATATATGATGAAGCTTATGGATGATATTAGAAAAGGGTGGAATAAAAAGTGATAATTATATATATACTTGGCGGAATCATAGCCATATTTCTGATGTACATACTTTTTCTCTTCGTGTGCAGTCTGTTCGTGAGAACTGACAGGCAGTATACGGAGGACAGCAGGTTCTACAGGCATCTGCTGTATGGTGTCACCGGATTTGCCATGTGGTTTCTAAGAGTGAAAATGCATGTGACTGGCATGGAGAAGATTCCAGTGGATGTCAAACCACTCTTTGTGGGAAATCATCTGTCAAATTATGATCCGCTGATAGAATGGCAGGTATTTAAGAAGTGGGATGTGGCATTTGTATCCAAGCCGGAGAATTTTAAGATACCGATATTCGGCAGGATCATCAGAAGATGCTGCTTTATGCCGATAGACAGATCAGATCCGGGTAAGGCATTGTCTACGATCAAGACGGCTACCGAGATTCTCCAGAAGGGAGATATGGCAGTTGGAGTATACCCGGAGGGAACGAGAAACAGACAGGGCGGACTTCTGCCATTTCACACGGGTGTTTTCAGGATAGCCCAGAAAGCGCATGCGCCGATAGTCGTCATGGCGATACACGGAACGGAGAATATCTACAGGAATGTGCTGAGGCACAGATCTGACGTCTATATAGATGTGGTGGATGTGGTACCTGCCGATGAGGTAAAAGCAATGAAGAAGAATGAGATCAGCGACAGGGTGAGACTTGTCCTTGAGAAAGATGAAAAGGGTAAAAACTATGGGAAAGAAGTACATTTTATATAATTCACTGGCGGGCAACGGCAAATGTATGTATGACGTGCAGGCACTTGCAGATACATATCCTGATGCGATACTCAAGAAGATGACAGAGATCGCTTCATATGCGGAGTTCATGGGATCGCTTGCAGAGGATGACGAGGTTATCCTGTGCGGCGGTGACGGAACGCTGAACATATTTGTGAATGACATAAAGGACATGTATGTGAAGAATACCATCTACTATTATGCCTCCGGAAGCGGCAATGACTTTGCAAAGGACATAGGACATAACAGTCATGACACTCCGGATTACCAGATAAATCAGTACATACAGCATCTCCCGGAGGTGACGATCAACGGCAAAAAGTGGCTGTTCATGAACAATGTTGGATTCGGAATAGACGGTTACTGCTGTGAGGAGGGCGACCGCCAGAGGACAAAGAATGAGAAAACTCATAAGAACAAGCCTGTGAACTACACGGCTATAGCTATCAAAGGCTTGCTCTACGCATTCAAACCGAGAAATGCTGTGGTGAAAGTGGATGGAGTCCGTCATGAATATAAAAATGCCTGGCTCGTGCCAACCATGAATGGCAGATATTATGGCGGCGGAATGATGGCTGCCCCCGGGCAGGACAGACTGAATCCGGAGCATACAGTTTCGGTTATGGTGTTCCGCGGCAAGGGCAAGCTTGGAACCATTATGATCTTTCCTTCTATATTCAAGGGAGAGCATGTCAAGTACGAAAAGCATGTTGATATATTCAACGCAAAAGAGGTTGAGGTTGAATTTGATCGCCCGACACCACTTCAGATAGACGGCGAGACGATACTTGGAGTTACATCATACAAAGTTAAAGCGTGGAGCCTGGATCAGAAATAAAAAAGTTTTGAAAATCCGAATAATATAAAGTTCAAAAAACTTGCAAATATGCTGACGTCATTTATACTATTTTAATAGATTGTACGCTGAAAAAGGAGGTATTGTATGCGGGAGATGCGGAGAAGTGACAGGATGATAACAGATCGTGAAGAGATAGTGGATGTACTTGATTCGTGTAAGGTGTTCCGGATGGCGGTTCACGATGAAGAGGGAGTGTACATAGTTCCGCTGAATTTCGGTTATACCTACGAGGAGGATGTTCTGAAGCTTTATTTCCACTCTGCCGGTGAGGGCAGGAAGGTGGATGCTCTGGCAGCGAATCCGAAGGTGGCCATAGAGATGGACACAGATCACTATCTGGTTGAGGGACCAAATGCCTGCAGCTTTGGTTATCTCTACAGCAGTATCATGGGAAATGGCACAGCCAGAAAGCTGACAGATCCTGAGGAAAAGTGCGAGGCACTAAACTGCCTTATGAATCATCAGCTTGCGAGAAATACCGAGAATATGAGATCGTTTGACAAGGTAGAAAAGAAGAAGTATAACTACTCAGACCAGATGCTGGCAGCGGTAAATGTGTATGAGATAGTTGTGGAAAATTTTACGTGTAAGTCAAGGCGATAAGTATATGGAATCTATGCAATTGCCATTGTGGTTTAAGGAATTGACGTAAAACATAATACAAATTATAATCAGACAGGATATAATGAAGCGATCATCAAGCAGACTCTTGATGATAAGTGATATAGCAGAAAGGTGAAAACAGGAGATGGATTACAACAAATTAGCGGATTTGATATTTGCAGATATAACAGATACAGTGGATGACCTTGAGAAGAGATTTCCGGAGAGAAATCTTCCAGAGGGAGCAAGGGTAACAAGATTTGCGCCAAGCCCTACAGGATACATGCACATCGGTGGACTGTATGCAGCCATGATCTCAAGAAAGCTTGCAAAGCAGAGTGGCGGCGTGTTCTACCTCAGAATAGAGGACACTGACAGAAAGAGAGAGCTTGAGGACGGTGTAAATGAGATCATCAATTCGCTGAAGAAGTTTGACCTTGGATTTGACGAGGGACCATTTGAGGGCGGTGAGACTATATATGGTCCATATAAGCAGAGTGAGAGAAAAGAGATATATCAGACATGTGTCAAGAAGCTTATGCAGGAGGGATATGCATATCCTGACTTCACAACAGCCGAGGAGCTTGATGAGATCAGGGCAAAGCAGGAGGCTGCAAAGGTTGACATAGGATATTACGGCGAGTATGCAGTAGGAAGAAATCTGACATACGAGCAGATAGAGGAGAAGCTTGCAGCGGGCGAGCCATATGTTGTGAGACTCAAGAGTCCGGGCGAGGCAGGAAAGACTGTTATCTACAGCGATCCTATCAGGGGCAAGATTGAGATGCCTGAGAATATCATGGATGTGGTACTTCTGAAGTCAGACGGAATACCTACATACCATTTTGCACATGCAGTTGACGATCATTTCATGAGGACAAATCTTGTCATCAGAGGTGACGAGTGGCTTGCATCATATCCACTTCACAAGCAGCTCTTTGATCTGTGTGGATTTGCGCTTCCAAAGTATGCGCACATCGCACCTATCATGAAGCTTGAGGTTACAGTGGACGAGGAGGGCGAGCACCAGAGAAAGAGAAAGCTCAGCAAGAGAAAGGACCCGGAGGCTGCGGTTGGCTTCTATGCAGAGCAGGGATTCCCATCAGTCAGCGTGCTTGAGTACCTTATGACAATAGCAAACTCCAACTACGAAGAGTGGCATGCAGCACATGCAGACAAGACAATAGACGACTTTACATTATCACTCAAGAAGATGCCTGTCAGCGGCGCACTTTTTGACATGGTGAAGCTCAATGATGTCAGCAAGGAGATGATCTCAAAGCTCACAGCCGAGGAGTGTTACGACCTCATCATGGAGTGGGCAAAGGAGCATGACGAGAACATATACACATTTGGCACACAGGATAAGGACGGCTTCATGAAGACCATCAATTTGTGGAAGATGTCAGGTAAGAAGGTTCGCAAGGATGTCGGCAAATGGTCAGATCTGCGCGCTATGTTCGGTTATCTGTACACTCCCGAGGACGAGCTGGATCTCCAGTATGAGATAGACGAGAAGTACACACCGGAGATGATCACAGAGGTTATCGAGGAGTACAAGAAGGATCTCTTCCTTGACTCAGAGGACTGGTTCTCAAGCATGAAGGTCATGGGCGAGAAGATCGGCTACTGTCCAAATGTCAAGGAGTACAAGCAGAATCCTGACGGATACAAGGGAAGCATCACAGATGTATGTACTATAGTCAGAGTTGCCATCACAGGCAAGCAGAACTCACCTGACCTGTTTACGATCATGAACGTGATAGGAAAAGACAAGACCGTGGGCAGACTGGACAAGTTCCTTGCGTGGGTGAATAGATAGGATGTATCAATTGGATGTGCACATTAAGTTGACATAGTCTGTATCGTGTTTGACATAACCATGCAGGAGCGCTCCCGCTCAACTCAGGCTGCAGCGGCACTAGCGCTCGCAGGCTCACTGAGAGCCGGCGCCTTCGTATGTCCTGCATCAGTTAATGTCAAAACGATTACAGATTGTACTATATACTTGTGCACATCCAATTGATGAAGATTGGTTAAAATATATTTAGAAGGGATTGGATTACTATGAACAAGAAGATATATGATGGTTATACATATGTAGACGGTGGCGTGTGCGCGGCCAAGGGTTTCACGGCAAATGGACTTAACTGTGGACTGAACCCTGACAAGAACAAGAATGATCTCGGAATGGTATTTTCAGAGGTGCCATGTGTGGCAGCAGGCGTGTATACACAGAACAAGGTGAAGGGCGCACCGGTCACAGTTACCAAGGAACACCTGAAGAAATCTGGCAACAAGGCACAGGCAGTCATTGTGAACTCCAAGAATGCCAACACATGCAACGCGGATGGAATAGAGAAGGCTGAGAAGATATCCCAGCTTGCAGCGGATGCCCTGGGTATAGATGTGAACCTTGTCATCAATGCTTCAACAGGTGTCATCGGACAGATCATCCCTATCGAGCCATTTGAGGAGCATATGAAAGAACTTGCAGACGGTCTCACAGCAGACGGCAACGACAAGGCTGCAAATGCTATCATGACCACAGACACAGTTGACAAGCAGGTTGCTGTCCAGTTTGACATAGACGGAGTGACATGCACCCTCGGAGGTATGGCAAAGGGAAGCGGAATGATCCATCCAAACATGGCTACAACGCTTAACTTCATCACATCAGACATAGCCATTACATCAGAGCTGATCCAGAAGGCGCTCTCAGAGATCGTAAAGGTTACTTACAACTGTCTCTCAGTAGATGGAGACCAGTCCACAAATGATACCCTGACAGTCATGGCAAATGGCCTTGCTGGCAACAAGCTCATCGACACGGAGAACGAAGCTTATGAGAAGTTCAAGAAGGCCCTCTATATAGTTATGGAGTGCATGACCATGATGCTTGCATCAGACGGCGAGGGCGCAACCAAGATGATCGAGTGTACAGTTGCAGGGGCACCTGACCTTGACACAGCCATTATCGTGGCAAAGAGCGTTATCCGTTCCCCACTTACAAAGTGTGCTATGTTCGGCGAGGATGCCAACTGGGGACGTATCCTCTGTGCTATCGGATATGCGGAGGCAGACTTTGATATAGATAAGGTTGCAGTAGATCTTGAGTCAGAATTTGGCGTGGTTCCAGTATGCCGCAACGGCGCAGGCGTACCATTCTCAGAGGAGAAGGCAGCCAAGGTATTGAGCTCAGATGAAATCCACATCAACATAGATCTCGGAATCGGCGATGTTACAGCCAAGGCATGGGGCTGTGACCTGACATATGATTACGTGAAGATCAATGGGGATTATCGTTCATAATATATCAAACAAATCAGGGAGACAGCCGAATGCCATTTAAGATTATTAGAAGTGATATAACAAAAGTTCATGCAGATGCAGTAGTAAATACGGCAAATCCGCACGTTGCCGTGGGAGCTGGCGTGGACTCTGCAATATATGCGGCTGCGGGGCGTGACAGGCTTCTGAAGGCAAGGGCAAAGGTTGGAACTCTGGCGGCTGGAGAGGTTGGAATCACAAAAGCATTTGATCTTCCGGCGAGATACATCATTCATTCAAGCGGACCTGCCTGGGTGGATGGAAGACATCAGGAGCCGGAGCTTCTCAGAAGGTGTTATGACAAAGCATTAGTTATGGCATATGCACACAGATGCAAGTCGATTGCATTTCCACTGATGGCTACGGGCTCTTACGGCTTTCCTAAAGAGCTTGGAATTCAGATCGCAATTGATGCATTTACATCATTTCTGCAGGAGCATGAGATGGACATCACGCTTGTGGTGTTTGATGATCATTCATATCATGTATCAGGAAAATGGTATGATGATGTGAAGAGTTTAATAGATGACGAATATGTTGCTGAAAAAAATCTGAGTGAATATCGTACTTTGTCATCGTATGATGAATGCCAAGACACTGCAAGGTTCGATGAAGAATATCTTTGCGGTCAACATAGACCTCAGTTTATGGAATATGGAACACTGGCACAGTCAGGTAAGAGTTCGGGAATACATGAAAACAACTCAAATGGTTCTTTGGATGACATGCTTAAGGGCATATATACGGACAGCTTTGAAAAACATCTGCAGCAGTTAATCAACAAAAAGAGACTTAAGAATTCAGAGGTCTACACTGCGGCAAATATAAGCAAGCAGTATTTCTCAAAGCTCCTGAAGGGCAGGATAAAGCCGTCGAAGGAAAAAGTTCTGTCACTGGCAGTCGGGCTTCGCCTGAATCTTGATGAGACTGTTGACTTCCTGGGGCTTGCCGGATATGCACTCTCACCGATCTCTCAGACGGACAAGATCGTGGAGTATCATATAGTACATAAAGAATACAGCGTCATAAAGATCAATATAGTTCTGTTCGACTATGGACTTGCCTCGCTGTCAGAATAAAACAAAGTAAAATGAGAAGGTCGCCTGCGGGGTGACCTTTTTGTTTGTTATACAGGTTATTATTAACTCATATTAAGGGAAAGCAGAGTGGACATGCCAAGGTTAATTTCTAAAACGCACGTGCATGCAGATTGTTTACACATTTGCATTTCCTGATACATAAAAACACTAAGATAAAAGAATGTGAGGTTGATGATTATGAAAAAAGGACTTACGGAGATAGTATTTATTCTGGACAGAAGTGGTTCAATGCACGGACTTGAGGCTGACACGATAGGTGGATTCAATTCAATGATGGAAAAGCAGAAGAAAGATAGCGGTGATGATGGAGAGGCGTACGTTTCGACTGTGCTCTTTGACGACTTCAGCAGAGTACTGCACGACAGGATTCCTATTGAGAATGTACCAGAGATGACGGACAATGACTATTACGTGGGTGGCTGCACAGCACTGCTTGATGCGCTTGGAGGTGCGATTCACCATATCGGCAATATCCACAAGTATGCAAGAAAAGAGGATGTGCCTGAGAAGACATTGTTCGTGATAATCACAGACGGAATGGAGAACGCCAGCCGGAATTACAGCTATGAGATGATACAGAAGATGGTTAAGCGCCAGCAGAAAAAGTATGGCTGGGAATTCATCTTCATCGGAGCAAATATCGATGCTGTCATGGAGGCAGGACGCTTTGGAATAAGACCGGAGCGGGCGGTGAATTATGTGTGCGACGAGGCTGGAACAGAGAATGTGTATGGAGCTGTAGGGAATGCGGTGCATGCGATGCGCTCATCCGAGCCGATGGCGGGGGCTGCCGCCCTCGATGACAGGGAATGGAGTACAAAGCTTGATGAGGATTATATAAAGCGTGGCAGATGACAAACAACTATATCTTCCGTTTCCGGCAGTATGAATGGGGAGCAAACTGTCTGACTCGCTTGCGTTTTGCACAGCAAAAAGTTAAAGTTTTCCATATCAAAGTTTACTTGTATGATGTACAATATCACCATATGGAATTGAGCAAAGATATATTGGGAGGTAGGAAGATGGAAGATAGAGTACTTGACTGGGCAGTATATGAGAAGACAGCCCGTGAGATGGCTGCAGAGGGACTGGTTCTGTTAAAGAATGACAACAAGGCTCTGCCGCTTAAGCAGGGAGAGACGGTTTCTGTATTTGGACGTATGCAGAACCATTATTATAAGAGTGGAACCGGTTCGGGCGGCATGGTGAATGTTGCCAGAGTGGTAGGAATCCTTGATGCACTTAATGAGTGCAAGGATGTGAATGTCAATCAGAAACTGGCAGAGACTTATGCCGCATGGGATAAGGAACATCCTGTGGAGTTGGGACTTGGCTGGGGACAGGAGCCGTGGTCACAGGCGGAGATGCCGGTTACAGATGAGCTCGTGCAGGAGGCTGCTGGTGAGTCGGATTCGGCCATAGTGATAATCGCTAGGACGGCAGGCGAGGACAAGGACAATACACTTGAAAAAGGAGCTTTTATGCTCACTGATATAGAGACTGATATGCTTAGACTTGTCAGAGAGAATTTCCAGAAGATGGTCGTTCTCTTGAATGTCGGCGGTCTTATAGATATGTCATTTCTTGACACGATTTCCCCGGATGCCTGTATGTATGTATGGCAGGGTGGAATGGTCGGAGGATATGGAGTGGCTGATGTCCTCGTAGGGGATGTCAGCCCTTCAGGAAAACTCACAGACACGATAGCCTACGATATCAAGGATTATCCTGCGTATGACAATTTCGGCGGCGAAGAGAGAAACTTCTACGCAGAGGATATCTATGTGGGATACCGTTACTTTGAGACATTTGCAAAGGATAAGGTCAGATATCCGTTTGGATATGGATTGTCATACACAGACTTCAAAATCGGTGTAAAGCATGCAAGCATGGATTTTGAAAAAGGTGTGGCGAATATCTGTGTCAAAGTCACAAATACAGGAAAGAGACTTGGCAAGGAGGTTGTCCAGGTGTACGGTGAGATGCCACAGGGCAGGCTTGGCAAGCCATCCAGAGTACTCATTGATTTTGCAAAGACAAAGGAGCTTGTTCCGGGACTCAGCGATGAGTTGAAGTTTGAGATTCCGCTTGACCGTATGGCATCATTTGACGATTCGGGAGTCACGGGCCATAGAAACTGTTATGTGCTTGAAGCTGGAGACTACACTATCCATGTAGGAAACAGCATAAGAAATACAACAGAGTGTCTGTTCTTTGAGCTTGCCGAGACTGTGGAGCTTCAGAAGCTTCAGGAGGCACTTGCACCCTATGAGGAGTTTGACCGCATGAAACCATTCTGTGATGAGAACGGCAGGATGCTTATAGAGTATGAGGAGACACCTCTAGTCACTGTTGATATGTATGACAGGAGAGAGCAGGAACTGCCGGAGGAGATACCGGTTACTGGTGACAAGGGAATTATGCTTCTTGATGTAAGGGAAGGCAGGGCCACCATGGATGAGTTCATAGCGCAGTTTGATGATGAGGATCTGGCATGCTTTGTCCGCGGCGAGGGAATGGGAAGTTCTCTTGTGACGGCGGGAACGGCGTCAGCATTTGCCGGGGTATCGCCAAATTTGATCGCACATAAGATTCCGTCGGTGTGCTGTGATGACGGACCATCGGGAATGAGACTCGACTCAGGTATGAAGGCATTCTCACTTCCAAATGGCACTCTGTGCGGATGTTCATTTAACAAAGAATTGAACACCAGACTGTATGCACTTCTCGGACTTGAGATGACAGCAAATAAGGTTGAGGTTCTTCTTGGACCGGGAATGAATATCCACCGTCACCCGCTTAATGGACGAAACTTTGAGTATTTCTCCGAGGATCCATACCTTACGGGTTCCATTGCAACTGCACAGTTAGAGGGACTTAAGTCCAGCGGCGTGTCCGGAACGATCAAGCATTTCTGCGGAAATAATCAGGAGTATCACCGCCATACGACGGACTCGGTCATCTCCCAGAGGGCACTCAGGGAGATATACCTGAAGGGATTTGAGATAGCTGTCAAGTCGGGATATGCCGACTCTGTTATGACAACATATGGTCTGGTAAATGGTCTCTACACCGCAGGAAGTTATGATCTGAATACCACGATACTCAGAAATGAGTGGGGATTTACAGGCGTGGTCATGACAGATTGGTGGGCATCCATCAACCGCAGGGGTATGGAGCCGGATGCAAATGACTTTGCGACTATGATACAGGCACAGAATGACATGTATATGTGCTGCCCGGACGGCTCGAAGAACATGGGCGGAGATAATGTCATAGAGGCATTTCAGGACGGACGTATATTGAGAGCTGAGCTTCAGAGAATTGCAAAGAATGTGTGTAACTTTGCCATGAATACGAATGCATTTAAGCGTCTTGTGGGAGAGCCTGTAGAGGTAGAGATAATAAACCGTCCAAAGCAGGCGGACGATTTTTCAATTGATGATGTGGAATACATCAATGTCGACAGAGACATACTTATAGATCTGACAGAGAAGGCCAGCACCGCCGACACGAATTATGTCATAGCCCTTGATGTTGAACATCCGGGAGAGTATGAGGTGAGCCTGAGGGGAAGCTCGACACTCGAAAAGCTTGCCCAGCTGCCGTGTACCCTGTTTTTCAACGGATTCCCTGTGAGCAACTTCACATTTAACGGAACTGACGGCAAGGATGTTGTGATCAGGAAAGAGGTCAAATTTTACGGCAGATTCAATGTGCTCCGACTGTATGTGAAATCGAATGGACTTGATCTCAAGGATATTAAGTTCAGTTTTGAAAAAGAGTTTTGATCTGAAAATAAATATTGACATAGACTGCCATAGATGGTAACCTAAATTAACTCTTTGCACTGCATATAAATCTACAGTACAAACTGAGCAGACCATTGGTGTAAGCCAAGGAGTCGGGCCATCATGGCAGTGGAATCTTTACATCCACGGGACAGTAGTTACTAATACTGAGTCGTGGGTGTTTTTTTATACTCTTTTAGACATTCTATAAAATCTCCCACATATATTTAGTGATAAGAGCTTTCTGAAATTTATTGATCGCACAGCATCGGTCTTTTGATTAAGGTGATTATCAATAGACTGGTGTTCATTAGGAAAGGATGGCTGATTATATGGAAAGCGCAAACAAAATAAACACGATGGCGGCATCTGCCGTATCAGAGGATGAGTTTAAAAAGGTTGCAAATAAAGTATCGTTTATAACGATAGTACAGAACGTACTGTTGTCAGTATTCAAATTATTTGCGGGAATATTTGCACATTCAAATGCAATGATAAGTGATGCGGTACATTCAGCATCAGACGTGTTCAGCACCATAATAGTCATAATTGGGGTGAAGCTGGCGTCGAAGGAATCCGACAAGGAGCATCCTTACGGCCATGAGAGGCTTGAGTGTGTGGCAGCGATCGTGTTGTCTATAGTGCTGCTGTATACCGGTATCAAGATCGGCTCGCAGGCGGTTAAGGACATAATCGGTGGCAATTACCAAAGCCTGCAGAAACCGGGGATGCTGGCACTGGTGGCGGCTGTTGTATCCATTGTCACAAAGGAGATAATGTACTGGTACACAAGACACTATGCGAAGAAGATAGATTCAAGCGCACTTATGGCAGATGCATGGCATCACCGATCAGATGCGCTGTCATCGGTCGGCGCGCTTGTCGGTATCGGTGGTGCGATGATGGGATTCCCGGTTATGGATTCCATTGCAAGTATTGTTATCTTTGTATTCATAGCTAAGGCGGCATACGATATCTTCAAGGATGCCATGGATAAGATGGTGGATCACTCATGCGATGAAGAGACAGAGAAAGAGATGAGGGATTTTGTGCTCGCCCAGAAAGAAGTTCTCAGTGTTGATCTTCTTCACACAAGGATATTTGGCAACAAAATATATGTAGATGTGGAGATAGGTGTAAACGGTTCATATACATTAAGACATGCGCATGAGATAGCGGAAGAGGTCCATGAGGGAATAGAGAAGAATTTTCCAAAGGTAAAGCATGTGATGGTGCATGTCAATCCTGCGGATGTGGCAGAATAATCATAGATTGATAACGCAGAGTAAGGCACGGATCAGATTTGGTCTGTGTCTTATTTTTGTGTGTTGGAAGCTGCAAAACGAGTACCAAACCTGCAAATAGTCAAAAACAATCAAAATAATTCAGAAGTCTTCAAAAATATGCAGAATAATGATTGACAATCTTCATTTACGATGATATTATGCATATAGATTGATTGAAAGTGACTGAAATCAAGTGAAAATCACCTTGAAACAATCACAAATAATTGAAAACAGTCAAAAAATATGTTATCCTAAAGAAAAGTTAAAAGCACCGGATGCAGATATATGCATTCTGAAAAGCCACGAAAAAAGAAAATACACAAACACGAAAACACATATACAGGAGACATACTTAAAAGGCAGGAGGCAATTATTATGATGACCGAGGATAGATACACAGCGATTTTAGATGCACTGAAAGAGAGAAAGTCTATGACAGTTGCAGAGTTCACGGAGATCACGGGAGCGTCAGAATCTACTATAAGAAGAGATTTGATAGCTCTGGACGATATGGGTAAGATCAAGAGATTCCATGGTGGTGCCAAGGCGATTGAGCATGAATATATCACCAATGAGGCACCGGTTTCAGCCAAGGCACAGCTCAACGTCGAAGAGAAAAGTGCCATTGCAAAATACGCGGCAACTATGATCAATGATGAAGATTTCATATTTATAGATGCAGGAACCAGCACGGCTCTCATGATCGACTATATCGGCGAAACAAATGCTACATTTGTCACCAATGGAATAGCACATGCCAAGCGGCTTCTCAAGAAGAACCTCAGAACGTATATGATAGGCGGACTTGTAAAGCCGATCACAGAGGCGATCATCGGAGCCGAGGCGGTCAATTCCATGAAAAAGTTCAATTTCACAAAGTGCTTTCTTGGAACGAATGGAATCCATATGGATTACGGATTCACAACGGTTGATGTGGAAGAGGCTATGGTGAAGATGGAAGCGGTGAACAGATCTTATGCGAGCATAGTCCTTGCCGACAGCAGCAAGTTCGACAAGGTGACGGCAGTGACATTTGCAGCAATCGAAAAAGCCTGTATTATCACGGACAGACTTGTAAATGATAAGTACATAGACGCCACAGTTGTAAAGGAGGTACTCAGATAATGATTTATACGGTGACATTTAATCCGGCGCTCGATTATGTTGTCAAGATGGACAGCCTTGAGCTTGGAATGGTGAACAGAAGTAAGTCAGAAGCCATATTCTATGGCGGCAAAGGTATCAATGTCTCCACCGTACTTAAGAACATAGGAGTTGATTCCGTAGCTCTCGGTTTTGTTGCCGGATTTACCGGTAAGGAGATTGAGGACGGAGTCAAGGCCATGGGAGTTAAGACAGATTTTATCCAGCTGAAGAATGGTCTCAGCAGGATAAATGTCAAGATCAAGGCAGAACAGGAGACGGAGATCAACGGACAGGGGCCCGACATTAAGAAAGATGAGCTTCAGCAGATGTTTGACAAGCTGTACAAGCTCCAGTCGGGAGATTGCCTGATACTTGCGGGAACCATCCCTGCTTCACTTCCATCTGACATATACGAGCAGATCATGGAGAAGCTTATGAACAGGAACATCGACATCGTGGTGGATGCGACAAAGGATCTTCTGCTCAATGTATTGAAGTTCCATCCATTCCTCATCAAGCCGAATAACCATGAGCTTGGCGAGATGTTCGGAGTAGTCTTAAAGAGCGACGACGAGATCGTTGAGTATGCGAAGAAGCTTCAGGTCATGGGTGCACGAAATGTACTCATATCCATGGCAGGGGATGGAGCAATACTTATCACAGAGACAGGAGAGGTTCACAAGATCGGAGTTCCAAAGGGAACAGTTGTGAACTCAGTAGGGGCAGGTGATTCTATGGTGGCAGGTTTTACAGCAAGCTACCTGAAGGATCACGATTACATGGAAGCGCTGAAGAGAGGAACAGCAACCGGAAGTGCCACAGCATTTTCAGAAGGCCTTGCCACAGCGGACAAAGTAGAAGAACTCTACAAGCAGTTATAGTAAAACGTACGTGTTCCGTCGTGAGAGGGAATACTTAGGAGATTCAGATATCGCACAGCAGCATATGTGGATGCGGCTGATTATTTAAGAGGAGGTTACGCTTATGAGAATCACAGAGCTTTTATCAAAGGAAAGCATTGCTCTGGGTGTAAAGGTAGATTCAAAGGATGCAGCGATCGACTACCTTGTAAACCTGCACGATGCAGCAGGCAACATCTCAGACAAGAAAACATACAAAGAAGGAATACTTAAGAGAGAGGAAGAGGGCTCAACAGCTATAGGAGAAGGAATAGCGATCCCTCACTCCAAGAACAAGGCAGTCAAGAGACCTGGACTTGCAGCTATGACAGTTCCAGATGGAGTTGATTACGACTCACTTGACGGACAGCCATCAAACCTGTTCTTCATGATCGCAGCACCAGAGAGCGGATCAGATGTACATCTTGAGGTACTTTCAAGACTGTCTATGCTCCTCATGGATGAGGACTTCAGAGCAGAGCTTCTGAAGGCAGCAGACAAGGATGCATTCCTTGCAGTCGTTGACAAATATGAGAACGCAAAGTTCCCAGAGGAGACAGCAGAGAAGCCTGAGGAAAAGGCAGTTGAGAAGGCTCCTGAGAAGAAAGGCTTTAGAGTGCTTGCCGTTACAGCGTGTCCTACAGGAATAGCTCACACATATATGGCAGCTGAGGCACTTGAGAAGGCCGGCGCCAAGATGGGATATGCCTTAAAGGCTGAGACAAATGGCTCAGGCGGAGCAAAAAATATACTTACTGATGAAGAGATCGCAAACTGTGATGGTATCATAGTTGCAGCTGACAAGAGTGTTGAAACAGCAAGATTTGATGGAAAGCCGGTTCTTTTCACAAGAGTGGCAGACGGAATACACAAGCCTGAGGAGCTCATACAGAAGATCGTGGATGGTCAGGTTCCTGTTCACCACGAGGAGGGCGGCAGAAAAGAGTCAAGCAGTGCAAATGGCAGTGTGGGAAGCAGAATATACAAGCATCTTATGAACGGAGTATCACACATGCTCCCATTCGTAATCGGCGGTGGTATCCTCACAGCTCTTGCATTCCTTATAGATACACTTTGCGGATTTGGTGCAACAGGTGGATCCAACTTCGGTTCCATGACCCCGCTCTCAGCATTCTTCAAGTATGCCGGTGGCCTGGCGATGGGCGTGATGGTTCCGGTGCTTGCAGGATTTATAGCAGAGTCTATAGCAGACAGACCGGGACTTGCGGTTGGTTTCCTTGGCGGTATCCTGGCATCTTCCGGAAATGCAGCCTTGTCTGGTTATGTATGGGCAGGAGATAACCTTGGCGGATTCCAGTCATTTATATCAAAGTTTGGATTTGTAGCAGAGGGCGGCGGAAATACAGTATCAGGTTTCCTCGGCGGTATCGCAGCAGGTTTCCTTGCAGGATATGTAGTTCTTCTTCTTAGAAAGATCTGCTCCAAATTCCCTAAGTCACTGGAGGGAATTAAGCCAACACTTATATATCCACTTGTTGGTATGTTTATAGTTGCAGTACTTATGATATTTGTACTCAATCCAATTATTGGACTTATCAATACAGAACTTTCAGATATGCTGACAGCCCTTGCAAATAAAAATCTTCTCATCCCACTTGGAATTATCCTTGGCGGTATGATGGCGATAGACATGGGCGGCCCTATAAACAAGGCAGCTTATGTATACGGAACAATGGTTCTCGCAACAGCGTCAGAGCTTGTCGCAGGCGGCGCACAGCTCTCAGATCCAGCAGTTCAGGCATGCTATATCTCAATGGCATCAGTTATGGTAGGTGGTATGGTACCTCCACTTGGAATTGCTCTTGCATGTATCTTCTTCCCTAAGAAGTTCACAAAGGCAGAGAGAAACTCAACAGTATCAAATATTGTAATGTCATGTGGATTCATCACAGAGGGTGCAATACCATTTGCAGCTGCAGATCCACTCCACGTAATACCATGTACACTCGTAGGCGCAGCAGTTGCAGGTGGAATGTCAGCAGCATTCAAATGTACACTGATGGCACCTCACGGTGGAATATTCGTATTCGCAACAGTAGGCAACTGGTTACCATACATCTTCTCATGGCTTGTAGGATCAGTGATCACATGTATCATGCTCGGTCTTATCAAGAAAAATGCTCAGGATTAAAAACTGCACAAAAGTAATGCACAAAAAACGACAGAATGTTATAATTTATACAATTGGGGTTTGTGAAAATCTGTCGGATATATGGAATAACGAAAAAGGTGTGGGGAACATCTGACTGTGATACCATATAACAGAAAAATGCAGATCAAATGTTTTTACAAAATTCTGCTAAATCCGAGGGTTGATAAGAAACAGAACCATAAAGCAGATAATTACAAGTCACAATATATTATTAAACAAAACAAGGGCCGCTTATGAAACACAAATTCTGCAAGTGATTGTATATATCATTTGAAGGGAATTTGAGGCCGCCGGTTCTTAGATGGCTCGGCAGAGGCATCTTAGTACCGCTGCAGGCCGAAATAAGCGGGAGCGACCCGAAAATGATATATACAATCACTTGCAGTCGTATAATGATCATTGCGGCCCGTATTAGAAAAGGAGAAGATTATTATGGTAGCACAGACAGTAAAAGTAGTAAATGAACAGGGACTTCATATGAGACCAGCAGGAGTATTTGCAAAGGAGATGACAAAGTTCTCATGCGCAGTAACTCTTGATGTGGCAGGCAAGAAGATCAATGCCAAGAGCGTAATGCTCATCATCGCAGCATGCATCAAGTGCGGTGCAGAGGTTACAATAGAGTGTGATGGTGCAGACGAGAAGGAGGCTCTTGCAAAGGCAGTTGAGCTCATCGAGTCAGGATTCGGCGAGTAATATAGTATGTAGTATAGGTATATTGCCATGACGTCGAAGCGGGCTATTTATATATGAAATCTGAAATCAGACTTCGGTACATTTTACAGGCAGATGGTACTCGGCTGGAGTACCATTTGTTGTATAGAGAATAATTGGAGGTTTTCTTATGAATAAAGGAATCGCGGGTTCAGCCGGCTATGGCGTTGGAAAGGTTGTGATCATATCTGACGCAAAGCCGGAATATGAGAACAGAACGATCACAGATACAGATGCAGAGATCAAGAGATATGACGATGCTGTTGCGGCATTTACAGAAAAGACTCATGCCATGGCAGAGGCTATGAAAGAGAGTGTCGGAGAGCATAATGCCGAGATACTTGAGGGACACATACTGCTCCTCACAGATCCGGGGATGGATGAGATCACAAAGGGCGCGATTATGAGCGGAACCTGTGCAGAGGCTGCATTTGAGAGTACATGTGATATGTTTGCCGGAATGTTCCAGATGGCAGATGATGAGCTCACAAGACAGAGAGCAACTGATATTGGCGACATCAAGGTGAGAATGCTCAAGATACTCACAGGTACACCTGATGTGAACATATCAGAGGTTCCAGCTGGAACTATCCTTGTGGCTGAGGATCTCACCCCATCCATGACAGCAGGAATCGTCAAGGAGAATGTGGCAGGAATCATCACTGCGGTTGGAGGCAAGACATCCCACTCTGCTATTCTTGCGAGGGCGCTGGAGATACCGGCGGTACTCAGCGTGGACGGAATAGTGGACAAGGTTTCAGATGGTATGACAGCAGTAGTTGACGGATGCGATGGAATCTGCATACTTGATCCGTCACAGGAAGAGATAGACGAATATCAGGCAAAGAGAGAGAAATATCTTAGCGACAAGGCTCTCCTTGAGGTATATAGAGGCAAAGATACAGTTACAGCTGACGGTGTAAAGGTACATTTGTATGGCAATATTGGTAATCCGGAGGATGCAAAGCAGGTTGCTGCATGTGACGGAGAGGGCGTTGGCCTTTTCAGAACAGAGTTTCTGTTCATGGGCGCATCGGAGCTCCCATCTGAGGAAGAGCAGTTCCAGGCGTACAAGGCGGCTGCTGAGAACATGGAGGGCAGAGAGGTTATCATCAGAACCCTTGATGTGGGCGGTGACAAGGATATCCCATACCTTGGACTTGAGAAAGAGGACAATCCGTTCTTAGGTTTCAGAGCAGTGAGATATTGTCTGCAGAATAAAGATTCATACAGAGTACAGCTGAGGGCACTTCTCCGTGCGAGTGCATTTGGCGATATCAAGATTATGGTACCGCTTGTCACATGTGTTGATGAGATCAGAAGTGTGAAGGCTCTTGTTAAGGAACTCATGGCGGAGCTTGACGCTGAGAATATAGCATACAACAAGGATATCCAGGTCGGTGCAATGATAGAGACTCCTGCGGCAAGTCTCATAGCAGACCTGCTCGCAAAGGAGGCAGACTTCTTCAGCATAGGCACAAATGACCTGACGCAGTACACTATGGCGGTTGACAGAGGCAACGCTAAGGTTGCTTATCTGTACTCATCCTACAATCCTGCAGTCCTCCGTTCCATGAAGAATATCATCGAGGCGGCAAATGCAGTGGGCATCATGGTAGGCATGTGCGGTGAGGCGGCAGCAGATCCGTTGCTCATACCTCTCCTCATATCATTTGGACTGGGAGAGTTTTCAGTCAGTGCCACTTCAGTCCTTGCGACAAGAGGAACGATAGCCAAGTGGTCGAAGGCTGAAGCAGATGAGTTGGCAGCAAAGGCACTCTCACTTGCAACAGAGACGGAGGTTGCGGAACTTCTCAAAGCAAATGTAAGATAGATTAAAAGTGCACAATATGGCTTGGTAAAAATATGAGCACATTTTTGTATGTTTCATGTGTTTGAGAAAACAATAATGAACAAAAACCATGACTCGTAGTGACTATTTTCACGAAAATAAAAAAGTCGGCATTTTTAACTGGAAAAAGTGCCGATTTTTTTGTTACAGTATATTTAGTAGCAGGAAGAACATTTGGTGATCAGAGTAAGCCTTGCGAATCGAAACAGGCAGGCGTATCATATAGCAATTTTAGTGCGTCTGTTTCATTTGTATTGTAGATGGAAATAATATGGATAGGAGGATGTAATAATGTTTGAGAATGAAAAAGTAAACCATGTGAAGTTTGGTGAAGGCAGTGTGATGGAATGTGATGGAAGCCATATAAGAATAGTATTTTCTTATAATAATGTAGAAAAGACATTTGCCTATCCGGGAGCATTTGACAAGTTTGTCAGCTTCCAGAGCAAAGAGGCACAGCAGGTAGCGGAGAGCGAGCTTGAGCAGATAAAGCTGAACCAGAAAAAGCTGGAGGGAATGAAGAAGCTTATAATTCAGGAGAATGAGCGAAGGAAAGAGGAAGCACTCAAGGCCAAGGCGAAGAGAAAGAGACAGTAATATAAAGTAAGATATAGAAAAAGCTAGTAAGATGTATTGACACTGAAATGTGCCAGCAAGATTGTGTGATGAGACAAAAGAATAACAGTGGATGCAGTTTTGTATCACGTGAGATATAATAGTCCCTGCCAGAGAGAAAATTTTCTCTTTTGGCGGGATTTTTTGCACCTGAGGATAATTTTTAGGATTTTGTGCCTGAAGGAACGAATAAGGCACTTGCAAGGATAAATTTGTACCAAATATGGAAGATGCGGTGCAAATATGAAAAACACAGTGTTGCAGTAATGCAGTGCTATTTTTACATATACCTTGATTTTGTTGATATTTTTTGCTAAATTAAGTACGTACGTGTATAAATAGGGGGCATTTGCACCCATTTACAGAATAAAATGATCATAACAGTCAGATTTGGCTGTCGGAAAGGACGGAGCACAGAGTGTATAAGATTACTAAGGTTGAACAGTTGACAGAGACCATATACCTCATGGACGTGGTTGCACCACGAGTTGCAAATAAATGTCTTCCGGGACAGTTTGTAATTGTCAGAGGTTCAGAGGATGGAGAGAGAATCCCTCTCACTATCTGTGATTACTCAAGAGAGGACGGAACCATCACTATAGTATTCCAGGTAGTTGGAGCTGCTACAGAGATGATGAAGAATAAGAAGGTTGGAGATTCATTTGCGGATTTCGTTGGACCACTTGGATGTCCATCAGAGTTCTGTAAGGAGGATATAGAAGAACTCAAGAAAAAGAAGATTCTGTTCGTTGCAGGTGGTGTTGGAACAGCGCCTGTATACCCACAGGTAAAGTGGCTCCACGAGCAGGGTATCGATGCTGATGTCATCGTCGGAGGAAGAAACAAGTCACTCATCATTCTTGAGGATAAGATGAAGAAGGTAGCCGGCAACCTGTATATCACAACAGATGACGGTTCATATGGAAGCAAGGGTGTCGTTACCAATGAGATCCAGAAGCTTGTAGACGCTGGCAACAAGTATGATGTATGTGTTGCTATCGGACCTATGATCATGATGAAGTTTGTATGTAAGCTCACAAAGGAGCTTGAGATTCCTACAGTTGTCAGCCTTAACCCTATCATGGTAGACGGAACAGGTATGTGTGGTGCCTGCCGTGTAACAGTAGGTGGAGAGGTCAAGTTCGCATGTGTAGACGGACCAGAGTTCGACGGACACAAGGTGAACTTTGAGGAGGCTATGCAGCGTCAGCAGCTCTACAAGACTGTAGAGGGCAGAGCATTCCTTGCAGCAAAAGAGGGCGATACACATCATGGCGGATGTGGAAACTGTGGAGGTGACAAGTAATGGCTATAGAAGTAGATGTTTGGAAGAGAGTGCCGGTTCGCGAGCAGGAGCCACAGGTACGTGCAAAGAATTTTGAAGAGGTTTGTTACGGATATAATGAAGAGGAGGCTATGGCTGAGGCTTCAAGATGTATAGGATGCAAGAATGCCCCATGCATGAATGGCTGTCCTGTATCTATCAATATCCCTGGATTTATAGCTCAGGTCAAGGAGGGCAACTTCGCTGAGGCGTTCAAGATCATCAGCGAGTCATCAGCACTTCCTGCTGTATGTGGACGTGTATGCCCACAGGAGACACAGTGTGAGCAGAAGTGTATCAGAGGAATCAAGGGCGAGGCGATATCCATCGGTAAGCTTGAGAGATTTGTTGCTGACTGGGCTCGTGAGAACGGAATCAAGCCAGAGCCTGCAAAGGAGATGAACGGTCACAAGGTGGCAGTCATCGGATCAGGCCCTTCAGGTGTGACAGCAGCCGGAGATCTTGCAAAGATGGGTTACGATGTAACTATATTCGAGGCACTTCACCAGCCAGGCGGAGTTCTCGTATACGGAATCCCAGAGTTCCGTCTTCCAAAGGAGAAGGTAGTTGCCAAGGAGATCGAGAACATCAAGTCACTTGGTGTCAAGATAGAGACAAATGTAGTAGTAGGAAAGTCAGTTACCATCGACTCACTCCTTGAGGATGAGGGCTTTGACGCAGTGTTCATCGGATCAGGCGCAGGACTTCCTAAGTTCATGGGTATCCCGGGTGAGAATGCCAACGGCGTATTCTCCGCAAATGAGTACCTCACAAGAAGCAACCTTATGAAGGCATTTGACGAGAATTCAAATACACCTATCATGAGAGGCAAGAAGGTTGCCGTAGTCGGCGGTGGAAATGTTGCTATGGATGCAGCAAGAACAGCACTCAGACTTGGCGCTGAGACACATATCGTATACAGACGTTCAGAGGAGGAGCTCCCAGCCAGAGTTGAGGAAGTTCACCACGCTAAGGAAGAGGGAATCATATTTGATCTCCTCACAAACCCAACAGAGATCCTTGAGGATGAGAACGGCTGGGTATGCGGTATGAAGTGTGTGAAGATGGAGCTCGGCGAGCCTGATGCATCAGGCAGAAGAAGACCTGTTGAGATTCCTGATTCAGAGTTCACAATGGACGTTGACACAGTCATCATGTCACTTGGAACTTCACCAAACCCACTTATCTCATCGACAACAGAGGGACTTGAGACAAACAAGTGGAAGTGTATCGTTGCAGAAGAGTCAAACGGACAGACGACCAAGGAAGGCGTATATGCCGGTGGTGATGCCGTAACAGGTGCTGCAACAGTTATCCTTGCAATGGAAGCTGGCAGAGCTGGTGCAAAGGGAATTGATGAGTACATCAAGAACAACAAGTAATAATCATATAGAGTCATAAAACGAGGCTGATGTGTATAGGGAATACTTTACATCAGCCTTTTTTGATAAAATAACTTAGATGACAGATATTCAAAAGGGAGGAAATAAATTGGGGAATATAAAGAAAATGATATCAGTGATACTGGTAGTGGTATGTGTGTTTGCGTTTACAGCGTGTGGTAAGACTGAGACGCTGGATGGAAAATGGGTGCTTGTAAAAAGTGAGACATCAGATGGCAAGACGTATAAGGTCAAGGGTGAGGACACAAAAGAGATCTATGAAATAAGTGGTGATACTGCAACATTTTACTATTCCGGTAAGGCGATGGGGGATAAGACTATCAATCTGCAGGTGGAACAGACGGGGGATAATCAGTACAACTTTAAGATGACGGATACTCTTAGCTTTTCAACGGGCACGATAGATGGAAAATATCTGAAATGCACCATAGGAGATACGATATTTATATATGAGAAGGATTAGAAGGTTGAACATAGAAATAACAGTAAAGACTTGTAGGAAAAAACGTGACGAACAGGGGGAAACGATATGTACGATGAATTTGCAAAATGGTTAGACCGGATATTGGACGAGAATATGCCGCTGCCGGGAGTGGCGATCAATTTCAATATATATGAAGAGGTGGATTTGCATTGGTCGATCCAGTTGATAAGTTCAACTTATTTTGACGAGGAGGACGAGGACTGGAATTGTTACGAGGAGTTCACGACAGGGGAAGATCTGTACGAATGGCAGCAGGGTGTAGGCTGGGAGAAGATACTTGATATTTCCTGTGAGATGATCAGAAAGTATCTCACAGAAGGAAAATATGCTGAGAAACTTAAGAAGTACGAGGCTGTTGCCGCTGGATTCGTGGACGGCGATGTGGAAATCCTGTACAGAAGATAGAGTGTTATGGAAACTAGTATGTAGTAGAAAATTGAAAATCTAGTGGGTAGTAGGAAATCGAGTGAATTGTGGGAAAACGAAAGCATTATAAGAAATAATGCACGTTGTATGAAAATGTGTGAGTTGTAGAAATATAGTAAGTATTGCAGAAAAATTGTGATAGGTGGGTGACAACATGAAAACTTTATATGTATCAGATCTGGACGGTACGCTTCTTCGCAGCGATGAGACCACATCCGAGTATACAAACAGTGTAATCAATAATCTGACAGATAGAGGAATGATATTCTCTTATGCCACGGCGCGCTCCCTTATCACAGCTAAGAAGGTGACAAGCGGACTGCGGGCAGAAATTCCACTGATCGTATACAATGGGGCGTTTATCGTAGACAATGTTACCGGTGAAGTCCTTGCTGCAAATTACTTTGATGAATCGGTAGGATCAGTGCTTGACGATCTGTTCGGTAATCAGATATTTCCGATAGTGTATGCGCGGATAGATGGCAAGGAGAAATTTTCGTATGTTCCGGAGCTGTGCACAGATGGTATGAAGAAATTCCTGCTCAGCAGGCAGGGGGATGTCAGGACAAATATCGTAAAGTCAGCAGAGAACTTGAAAGTGGGAGATATTTTCTACATAACCTGCATTGACAGTCCGGAAAAATTAAAACCGTTGTACGATAAGTATAAGGATAAATTTCACTGTGTATATCAGAAAGACATTTATACAGATGAACAATGGCTGGAGATCATGCCGTTTGCAGCATCTAAGGCAAATGCAATAAAACAGTTGCAGGAACTTCTGGAATGCGACAGGGTGGTTGCCTTTGGAGATGGCAGGAATGATATAGATATGTTTGAACTTGCTGACGAAAGCTACGCAGTGCAAAATGCTGATGAACAGCTAAAAAGGTATGCCACATCGGTTATATCATCAAATGATGAGGATGGGGTGGCGCACTGGCTTGAGGATAATTATATCGTAAAATGACGAAAACTTATGGGTAAAAATCCAGGTTGGGTATAACGGTAAATATACATAAAAATCAGGTTGTAATTTGCGCAGAGCAGGGTATATAATGACACTACACATTTATAATCTTAAGTAAATATGCTAATATGATTGTGAAACACAAGTTGCACCACGAGATAAGGTGCTTGAATAGGGAAAAGGACAATTGCGGTTATGTAGGATAATATTGTAATTGCCTTAGAAAGTGAGAAGGAGAAGACATCTTATGGAAAAGAAAGAACTGATATACTACAGACTGGATGAGGTGGATGAGAAGATACTTGCCATGCTTCAGGACAATGCACGTGTATCACTTAAGGATATAGGCGCTGAGGTGTCCATGTCACCTACAGCAGTTGGAACAAGAATAGACAGGATGCTTGCCGAGGGCGTGCTTGAGGGATTTACGACCAAGCTCAACCCGGAGGCTATGGGTCATTATATCAAGGCATTTATCAATCTGGAGGTTTCACCTGAGCAGAAGGCTGAGTTCTATCCATATATAGACAGCGTGTTAAATGTTGTGGAGTGCAACTGTGTGACAGGAGATTACTCAATGCTCATTGAGGTACGTTTCAAGACAACAGCAGATCTCGATCATTTTGTTGGTGAACTTCAGAGATTTGGCAAGACAAAGACTCAGATCGTATTCTCCACAAATGTAAAGCACAGATGCAGATACTGGAAGAATGATCTTCACCACGATGAGGAGAAGAAGTAAAAAGTGAAAACTGTGTCGAAAAGACTTTAGACGTTTAACTCAGCGGGAAATACCCCAAAACAAGAAGAATGTTTATAAATAATAAGCTTAATTGATAAAAACAGGGGAAAATTAAGCAAAAACAAAAAAATACTTAGATTTCACAAGTTTTTTCTTTACAATCTTAATTTCCTATACTATAATAGGGAGCGTGGTCAGAAAATAATTAACAGGTCACGATATATAATCAGTTTAGGAGGATTTTTACTATGTCATATGTTGATGAAGTACTCGAGATAGTACAGAAGAAGAATGCAGATCAGCCTGAGTTCTTACAGGCAGTAACAGAGGTTCTTGATTCACTCAGACCTTGCATCGAGGCAAATGAGGAGCTTTACAGAAAGAATGCTATCCTCGAGAGAATCACAGAGCCAGATAGACAGCTCATGTTCAGAGTACCATGGGTAGATGACAACGGACAGGTACAGGTCAACAGAGGTTTCCGTGTACAGTTCAACAATGCCATTGGACCATACAAGGGAGGTCTCAGACTTCACCCATCAGTAAACCTTGGTATCATTAAGTTCCTTGGTTTCGAGCAGGTTTTCAAGAACTCACTTACAACACTTCCAATCGGTGGTGGTAAGGGTGGTTCAGACTTCGACCCTAAGGGTAAGTCAGACAGAGAGATCATGGCATTCTGCCAGAGCTTCATGACAGAGCTTTGTAAGTATATCGGTGCTGATGTCGATGTTCCAGCTGGAGATATCGGAACAGGTGCTAGAGAGATCGGTTTCATGTTCGGTCAGTTCAAGAGAATCCGTGGATCATACGAGGGAGTTCTTACAGGTAAGGGACTTACATATGGTGGATCACTTGCTCGTACAGAGGCTACTGGTTACGGACTGCTTTACCTTACAAACGCACTGTTAAAGGATCATGACATTGATATCGCAGGCAAGACTTGTGCAGTATCAGGTGCTGGTAATGTTGCAATCTACGCAATCCAGAAGGCACATCAGTTAGGTGCTAAGTGTGTTACATGTTCAGATTCTACAGGTTGGATCTACGATCCAGAAGGAATCGATGTTGCACTTCTTAAGGAAGTTAAGGAAGTTAAGAGAGCACGTCTTGATGCTTATGCTGCTGCTAGACCATCAGCTGAGTACCATGTAAAGAAGGATGCAAATGATCACGGCGTATGGTCAATCAAGTGTGACCTTGCTCTTCCATGTGCTACACAGAACGAGCTTAACCTTGACGATGCTAAGATGCTTGTTGCAAACGGCGTTATCTCAGTAACAGAGGGCGCTAACATGCCTACAACTCTTGAGGCTACTAAGTACCTTCAGGAGAATGGTGTTCTCTTCGTTGGTGGTAAGGCTGCAAATGCAGGTGGTGTTGCTACATCAGCTCTTGAGATGAGCCAGAACAGCGAGAGACTTTCATGGACATTCGAGGAAGTTGATGGCAAGCTCAAGGGAATCATGGAGACAATCTACGCTAACATCTCAGATGCAGCAAAGAGATACAACATGACAGTTGGCGGAAACACAGACTATGTTGCAGGTGCTAACATTGCCGGCTTCGAGAAGGTTGTTGACGCTATGCTTGCTCAGGGTGTTTGCTAATCCTAAGCATTTGGCGGGAGCCACATCTTCAAATCAACTAGACATAAGATTATAATATAAGACTATAGACGTCCATCTGTGGAGTGATCCGCAGATGGGCGTTTTTGCGTTGCGGTTGTCTTCGGTGACTCCTGTTGGTGTAATCTCTATGTTGTATATCTAATCACGTTTGTCTACCCTCACTTTGACTTTGCTTCCATAGTGCACGCCGCGCCAAGCATGATAAGGGCGCATAGCTCTCTGCGGCGGCACAGAAGCGTCAAAGTTCGGTCGCCGGCACTACCGATTGGATATACAACATAGAGAATACACACCAACAGGAGTCACCGAAGACAATTTTTTATATTTAAAGTTCGTTTAAGTTTTACAGGCTATTATAGCATCATCAAGAGGAGATAAGACAAGAAAGGATGATGCTTATGGCAGACAACACGTTTAAAAGATATGAACTTAAGTACATGTTAGATAGAGAACAGTACGAGCAGATAATGAGCGAAATGATAAGGTATATGCAGCCGGACAGGTTTGCGCATAGCCAGATCATTAACATATATTTTGACACTCCTTCCCACAGGCTCATCAGAGACTCCATAGAAAAGCCGGTTTACAAAGAGAAGCTCAGGCTTAGAAGCTATGGAGTCCCGGATGACGATTCAGAGGTTTTTATCGAGCTCAAGAAGAAATACAAATCTGTTGTGTACAAAAGGAGGCTGGAGGTGCCTGAACAGGAGGCCATGGATTATCTGGTGGGCGGTCAGCCGCTGCACGAGGATTGTCAGATAGGAAGGGAGATAGATTACTTCATGCAGGTGTACAAGGATCTGGAGCCTGCGGTGGTTCTCTCGTATGAGAGAGATTCCTACAAAGGAATAGATGATCCGGAGCTCAGGATCACGTTTGATTACAATATACTGTGGCAGAATGACGATCTGACACTTCAGAAAGAACCATATGGGCACAAGGTCATACCAGAATATAAGGTGTTGATGGAGATCAAGATGGCAGGCGGGTTCCCGCTGTGGCTGTCACATCTGCTCACAAAGTATGGAGCATACAAGACGTCATTTTCAAAGTATGGAGAGGCGTATAAACAGATGGTAGGCTGACATAAGTGGATCATATACATTTAAAGCCAGAAACTAAAAAGACGAATTATTTAAATGATAAAGTGGCAAACATAGACAGGAGGAGATAGAAGATGACAGGATTATTTGACAGTATATTTGGAACGGCGACAACGATAACGGTGCAGGAGTTTCTGATCTGCATAGCGGTATCTCTTGTGATAGGCGTATTCCTTGCAGGGGTGTACGCGTTTAGGAGTAAATATACACAGAGCTTTTTGGTGACATTGGCACTTATACCTGCGGTTGTGTGCGTGGTGATCATGATGGTAAATGGCAATGTTGGCGCGGGTGTTGCTGTGGCAGGTGCATTCAGCCTTGTAAGGTTCAGATCGGTTCCAGGTTCGGCAAAGGAGATATGCGCCATATTCCTTGCGATGGGAGCAGGACTTGTGACCGGAATGGGATTTATAGGATATGCAGTATTATTTGCCGCCATACTAGGCGGAGCGATGTTCATTTGCAGCCTTACTGGATTTGGCGGCGGAAGGGATGAAGAGAGAGCCCTGAAGATCACCGTGCCTGAAAATCTCGACTATACAGAGGCATTTGATGAGATACTTGCCGACTGTACAGACAGTTACAGACTGATAAATGTGAAGACGACCAACATGGGAAGCCTGTTCAAGCTTACATATGTGGTGAAGCTTAAGAAGCACACAAATCAGAAGGATATGATAGATAAGCTCAGAGTTAGAAATGGCAACCTTGAGATCATGCTGGCACAGGTGGATTCGGGGAACATGACATTGTAGAAGTCAGTTGATAAGGCAGATACTTAGTAAGGAGATGATCGTATGAGGAAGAATAAATATATGAGACATAGAGCGGAAATCCGCAAATGTCTGGCTATAGGGTTGACAGCGGCCATGTGCATGGCAATGCTTGCCGGATGTTCAACCAGCCAGAGCACAAGCTCGACTTCTGATACTGAGGTGACAAGTGATGTGAGCACAGAGACGGACGCTGATAAAGAAAGCCCAAATGGCAGTGCGGATGCAGAGAATACCAGTGTAAAGACAGAGATGACTGTGGAGGAAATGCAGGCGGCTATAGATGAAGCCATGAGCGATGCGGCTATAGATATAACAGATATGTTCACGAAGCGGGATCTGGCGGGAAACTATGATGAGAGCGAGGCTGTAAAGATAACATTATCGGGAAAGACAGCCGCATGTAATAGTTCAAATGTTCAGATCGAGGATGGAGTGGTGACGATCAAAGCGGCCGGTGTATACGTTCTGTCAGGGACATTCACAGACGGCACCATCGTGGTGGATGCGGGCGATGACGATAAGGTTCAACTTGTACTTGACGGAGTATCGATCACGGCTGCGGACTATGCGGCTATATATGCAAAGAACGCTGACAAGGTATTTGTTACGTTGGCGGAAGGGGCAGGGAACAGTCTTACGGTATCCGGAGACTACGTCCAGACGGATGACAATAATGTGGACGCTGTGATATTTGCCAAATGTGATCTCACACTTAATGGCACTGGAAGCCTGACGGTCAAGGATAACACGGGACATGGAATCGTGTCCAAGGATGACCTGGTGGTTACAGGCGGCACTTATACCATATACAGTCAGGATCACTGCCTGAACGGCAAGGATAGCGTGAGAATTGCGGATGGAACATTTAACCTGAGTTGTGATGAGGATGGTATACATGCGGGAAATGACGACCAGCAGGATGGATATGTATATATAGAAGGCGGAGACATCAACATATCGGTTGGGGATGACGCGCTCCATGCGGAGGGACTTCTGATAATAACTGGTGGAGATATAGATGTATCTAAGAGTTGTGAGGGGGTAGAGGGGTATAAGATCCTTGTGACTGGCGGTGATATAGATGTGATATCCAGTGATGACGGCTTCAATGCAGCTGGAGGCAGCTCAGGCTCGGGAGACAACCATGATGGTTTTGGAGACGGCCCAGGTATGGGCGGAGTGGACATGGATGCCGACAATGATGCATATATTCTTATAACAGGAGGAAGGATAAATATAAATGCCAACGGTGATGGAATAGATTCCAATGGCTGCATTGGAATTACAGGAGGCAGCGTATATGTACTCGGCCCGTCGGACAATGGCAATGGCGCGATGGACTACGGAATCTGTGCGGCGATAACAGGCGGTGAGATCGTGGCTGTGGGTGGTTCCGGTATGGCTCAGGGATTTGGAGATGAGTCCACACAGTGCTCGGCTCTTGTTAACTTTGATGAGTGGGTTGACGCCGGCGAAACGATCACACTTACTGATTCAGATGGCAAGGAGGTGTTCAGCTATAAGGTGGATAAGAAATTTAACTCGGTTGTCATCAGCACATCAGACATGAAACAGGGGGATAACTACACTTTGACTGTCGGTGACCAGAACAGTACATTTACACTGGACGATATTACATACAGCGAGGGCTCAGGCGGAATGCAGAGACCGGGCGGCAATTTAGATAATGGCGGAATACAGAGACCGGGCGGCAACTCAGATGATGGAAATATGCAGAGACCAGGTGGTAATTCAGACGATGGAAATATGCAGAGACCAGGCGGCAACTCAGATGATGGAAATATGCAGAGACCAGGTGGCAATTCAGATGATGGAAATATGCAGAGACTGGATGGTGATTCAGATAATGGGCAGAATGACAGCACAAATGGCAGTTCACAGAACAAAGACAATAGTTCGATCTCAGACAGCATGAGCATATAGAAGATAATTCCAGACGCTTTAACAGCCGAAAACAGTTGATTAATTTGCAAAAATGCTTAATATTATAAAGACATGAGATTTTTGTAGTTAATACACAGTTGGTAAAAAGAGCAGATACCCAATATGACTGGAAGGAGAACCCATATGAAGTTATATGTTGCAAGACACGGAGAGACGGAATGGAACAGACTTAATAAGGTCTGTGGCAGGACAGATTCCCATCTTACAGATAAAGGACTTCAGCAGGCACAGCTCCTTGCAGAGAGATTGGATAGCTGCTCTATTGACGTGATAATAGCATCGCCGCTCTCCAGGGCACAGGAGACAGCACGAGCGGTGGCGGAGAGAAAGCATTTGCCGGTACTTACGGATGAAAGGCTTATAGAACAGGATTACGGTGTGTATGAGGGTGTCCAGAGGGACGACAGGGATTTCCTGAACAATAAAAGAATGTTCGCATACAGATATCCTGGTGGAGAATCCATGATGGATATTGCCAGGAGAACGTACGATCTTATAATTGAAACCCGCGAGACCTATCCGGATTCGTCGGTACTGTTTGTCTGCCATAACGGAATATGCAGGGTGATATGCAGCTATTTCATGGATATGACCAACGAGGAGTATTTTGGATTCAGTCAGGACAATTGTGGGTACAATATCTACGAGTGCTGATCTGAGAAGGAGTGTTTTATAATATGAAGGAATTGCTTATAGATTCATTTAAGGATGCACTGTTTGATACGGTGAAGCTCATCCCGTTTCTGCTCATCACCTATGTGGTCATGGAGTGGCTTGAGAGAAAAACTGCAGGCCGACAGGCACATGTGCTTGGAAAGGCAGAGAAGCTTGGGCCATTGATTGGCGGAGTGCTGGGAATAGTGCCACAGTGCGGATTTTCACTTATGGCATCCAACCTGTACAGCGGAGGCGTGATAGGGGCGGGCGTGCTCATAGCCGTGTTCATGTCAACCTCGGACGAGATGCTGCCGATCATGCTGTCAAATGACGCGATAAGCGCGGGGACAATAGTGAAGATCCTTGCGACAAAGGCGGTCATAGCCGTAATAACAGGCTATATAGTAGGATTTGTGCTGGACAGACTGAGAAAGCCGGTCCAGGTAAAGAAGATAGATCCAGTCCACAGACATGGCGGACATGATGAACACGAACACCATGGCGGACATGTGCACAGTGACACTGCAAAAGCGGCAGAAAGCTCCATACATACACAGAATATAGTGTACAAGGATGCTGCTGAGAAGAAAGGAAAGGGACATGTGCATGACTATGTCCATGAGCACAGTCACGACCACGGACATTTGGGAGAGAAGAATATCCATGAGGTGTGCGAACAGGAACACTGCGACTGCGAGGGTGGAATATTCAGATCTGCTCTGGTGCACACTGCAAAGATTGCGATATTTATATTTATATTCTCACTTGTGATAAATGTGATCATAGAGGCTGTAGGAGAGGAATCCATAGCCCGCATATTCAATGATGTGCCTGTGCTTGGAGAGGCAGCGGCAGCGCTGGTTGGACTTATTCCTAACTGTGCGGCGTCAGTCATAATAACCGAGCTGTATCTTCAGGGAATACTCAGCGCGGGAGCTATGATGTCGGGACTTCTGGTGAGTGCGGGCGTAGGTCTTGTAGTACTCTTCAGGATGAACAGGCACAGACCTGCGGAGAATATAATGATAGCAGTGGTGCTGTATGCTGCAGGACTTGCGTGGGGACTCATAATAAATGCTCTTGGAATCACATTTTAGCAGAGTGTAGAGAAAATAAATGTAAGCGATGCGCAGTGACCGCATTGCAATAAAGTAAAAAAGGGCTGCGAAAAAACTCAATCGAGTTTTTTCACAGCCCTTTGTGTGTGTTGTTACTTTGTGCGTTTCTTACCGCAGACAGGACAGATATCCTGATCCGTAGGCTGTCCGCATCCCCAGCAGATCCAAGTGTCCCCTTCACTGGATGGTTGCTCCGCCAGCTTTTGTGTCGGCTTCATCTTGAAGTTTTTGGAAACAATCTCCACATTGCCGTCCTCGTCAAGAGTAGTCTTGATATCTGCGGCGGCGGGAGTTGTGTCCGATGAAATATTTTTCTTCTTTTTCCCAAATCCAAATCCCATTTTATAACCCCGATTCTATAACATATATAAAATATTCTAATGCAATATATACAATTAAGCAATAGAAATTTGGACGAAATTGCCTATACTGTTGTAAAATTTGATGAAAAGCACCTATTGCCATGCGCCATCAAATGTGATCACCTGACCATTCAGGTATTCTCCACACTCGGCAATGTGCACAATGAAATCTGCCGCTTCAGAAGGTATGGCCATTCTTCCTGCAGGTATTTCATCCTCCAGCATCTGGCGTTCCTCCGGTGACAGATGACCGTTCATGGAGGTGTCAATTGCGCCAAATGCTATGGCGTTGACAGTTATACCGCTTGGAGCAAGCTCCTTTCCAAGAGCCTTTGAGAAGGAATTTACAGCACCCTTGGAGGCTGAATATGCGACCTCACACGACGCACCGACATTTCCCCACACGGATGAGATATTGATTATGTGTCCTTTGTGGTGCTGGATCATGTGAGGAACCACGAGTCGGCAGCTATTGAAAACCGAGTACACATTTGACTTCATGGTTCTGTCAAAATCCTGTGCGGTCATATCGTTTATAAGCCCCACATAAGATATGCCGGCATTGTTGATGAGGAGATCGATGTCGCTGCCGAGATGATCTATGGTATTTTGTATAAACTTCTCCATAAATTCCATATCCCCGGCGTCTCCGGTCTCACAGTAACAGATGCAGCCTTTTGCCATAAGTTCGTCTCTCAGAGAGAGAAGCTCTTCTTTGTGTTTGAATGAAGTGATAGATATGCTGTTATATTTGCTTGAAAGCGCCAGTGCTGTCGCTCTTCCGATGCCTGTCGAGGCGCCAATTATTATCGCTGTTTTCAAATCTGTACCTCCGCTATTTGTGAACAAAAATTTAATTCTAGTATATCATGCGAATTAAATGTTGAAAATAAAAAAGCACTTTGGTATACTCTAGTTGTTTTTGTTAACAAATGAGAATATACATTTATATTGAGATGGAGGCTATATAATGGGTAAGAAAGTAATGAAATTATTCTTAGATACAATGCTCAGAGCAGCGGTTATCATACTTGCAGTGGCTATAGTTGTCATGCTCGTACTGCTTGCACGAACCGTCAGCAAGAGCAAGAAATCAGACGCATCGGACACGGGCAATAAGACAAGCATCGTGACTGAGGAGTCAGATCCGTCAGATCCTACATTTGGAGGTTCAGGCGATGCTGCAGACAGCTCAGACACATCAGCGGATGACAGCTCACAGGACGCTTCAACAGAGGATGCAAATGCAGGAAATGGCAAGGATGCAAAAGTAGTAGTGCTCAACGCATCAGGCGTGTCAGGTGTGGCAGCTACATGGCAGACAACACTCACAGCGGATGGATACACATCAGTAGATATAGGAACATATGACAACGGAGATCAGTCAACAACAGTTATCTACACATCAGATTCATATGATGTGAGCGGACTTGTAAGCCTTCTGGGTGGAGCGGCAACGGCTGACAGATCAGATATTGACTCATCTGTTGCTTCAGATGTTGACATTTCAGGTGCAGACATTGTCGTAGTAATAGGTGTGGACAACGCAGCCAACAACTAGATATAGAAGAATATGTAGAAAATATATAGAAAACTCTGCTGATATCGGAATAGAAAACGCCGATATCAGCAGAGTTTTTTTACTGTAGTACAAAATGTTACAGATTTTGCCGGCTGTTCTACATTTTTCTGGTTTGTCAAGTATATATATGAGTAAAAACAATAGGCAAAAGTAATAAAATATACCGAAAACGTGACGAAAAACCCTATTGACATAAATGGGTATGGTGAAGGTTTCACAAAAAAGGAAGTTTAAACCAAGGGAAAACGGTTCGAAAATCGTCAAAATGTTGCAAAATTTGTGCATGTATACAATTTAGACAAAAGTTTAAAAATTTTTTTGAGCAATAATCACATAGAATGAAAAATGCCAATGATGTAGAATAACAATAGTTTTTAGGGTGAACAAAAACAAGATTATATACACTACGGAGGTAATTTCAAATGGCAAGTTTATCACTTAAGAACATTTACAAGGTATATCCTAACGGATTCAACGCAGTTAAGGACTTCAACCTTGAGATCGAAGACAAGGAGTTCATCATCTTTGTTGGACCATCAGGATGTGGAAAGTCAACAACTCTTAGAATGATAGCAGGACTTGAGGATATCAGCTCAGGTGAGTTATGGATCGGCGACAAGCTCGTAAACGATGTAGAGCCAAAGGACAGAGATATTGCGATGGTATTCCAGAACTACGCTCTGTACCCACATATGTCAGTATATGATAACATGGCATTTGGACTTAAGTTAAGAAAGGTTCCAAAGGAGAAGATCGACAAGGCTGTACATGAGGCAGCTAAGATTCTTGATATCGAGCATCTTCTTGACAGAAAGCCAAAGGCTTTATCAGGTGGACAGAGACAGCGAGTTGCTATGGGACGTGCAATTGTCCGTGAGCCAAAGGTATTCCTTATGGACGAGCCTCTTTCAAACCTTGATGCTAAGCTTCGTGTACAGATGCGTGTTGAGATCTCAAAGCTTCATCAGAGACTCCAGACAACTATCATCTACGTAACACATGACCAGACAGAGGCTATGACACTTGGTACAAGAATCGTAGTTATGAAGGATGGTATCATCCAGCAGGTAGATACACCTCAGAACCTCTACGACAAGCCATGTAACCTGTTCGTTGCCGGATTCATGGGTATGCCACCTATGAACTTCATCGATTGTAAGGTTGTTAAGTCAGGTGCTGACGTTCTCCTTATGTTCGGTTCACATTCAATCAAGGTTCCAGACAGCAAGGCTGAGAGACTTATCGCACTTGATGCTATCGATAAGGAAGTTGTTCTTGGTATCCGTCCAGAGGATATTCATGATGAGCAGCTCTTCATCGAGTCATCACCAGAGAGCGTAATCGATGCAAGAATCAACATCTACGAGATGCTTGGTGCCGAGGTTTACTTATACTTCACAATCGACCAGTTCGATATCACAGCAAGAGTAAATGCTCGTACAACAGCTAGACCTGGCGACACAGTTCAGTTCGCATTTGACTTAAGCAAGATTCATATCTTCGATAAGGAGACAGAGGAGATCCTTGTTAACTAGTCTTAGATAACACATAGAACTTACAATTACACTCCAGATAACTGGAAACAGTAGTTTAATTCTTGAAAAATTGAGAAAATGCAGAAAATACATATAAAAAATCTGCATTTTCTCTTTTTTTTTCTACAATTTTGCTTTAAAATAAGAGTAATGGATTACGGGATAAAACGTATAATGAGTATAAGGAGTGAAAAGAATGATATCAAACCAGATTCTTCAGGATACAATAGACGGATTAAAAGGTATAACAAGAACTGACCTGTGCGTGTTGGACACAGAGGGAAAAGTGCTTGCGTCAACACTTAAGGATATAGATGACTGCGAGGATTCAGTTCGTGCATTTGTTGATTCACCGGCAGAGAGCCAGGTTGTAAGAGGTTATCAGTTCTTCAAGGTGTTTGACGATAACCAGTTAGAGCATATTCTCATGGCAAAGGGCGAGACCGATGATACATATATGGTCGGCAAGATTGCAGCATTTCAGATCCAGAACCTTCTGGTCGCATACAAGGAGAGATTTGACAAGGACAACTTTATCAAGAACCTTCTCTTAGACAATCTCCTTCTGGTTGATATCTACAACAGAGCAAAGAAGCTCCACATAGATACTGATGTGAGAAGAATCGTATTTATCATAGAGACAAAGAATGAGAAGGATACCAATGCACTTGAGACAGTACGTAATATCTTCTCAGCCAAGACAAAGGATTTCATCACTGCTGTGGACGAGAAGAACATCATTCTTGTCAAGGAAGTCAAGTCCAACGAGACATATGACGACATGAACAAGATTGCCAAGGTCATCGTTGACATGCTCAATACCGAGGCGATGTCATCTGTACATGTATCATTCGGAACAATTGTCAATGAGATAAAGGAAGTTTCACGTTCATACAAAGAGGCTAAGATGGCTCTGGATGTTGGAAAGATATTCTATGAGAACACAGATATCATAGCATACAGCAATCTTGGAATAGGACGACTTATTTACCAGCTTCCACTTCCTCTGTGCAAGATGTTCATCAGAGAGATATTTGACGGCAAGAGCCCTGATGAGTTTGACGAGGAGACTTTGTCAACTATCAACAAGTTCTTTGAGAACAGCCTGAACGTATCAGAGACATCAAGACAGTTGTACATCCACAGAAATACTCTGGTATACAGACTTGATAAGTTGCAGAAGAGCACAGGCCTTGATCTGAGAGTATTCGAGGATGCCATCACATTCAAGATCGCTCTTATGGTTGTAAAGTACATGAAGTACATGGAGTCACTGGATTATTAAAATGTTCGGTGGACAGTTATCTGGAATATAGATTGCATAGAAGCGGCAGCCTTACATATGGATATATGAAGACTGCCGCATCGTGTATTAATTTTAATTCACAAACTATACACAACAAAACAATCAATATGTAGTATAATGAAGCGTGGATGAAATGAATCAGAATCATCCGACTATGGACAAATGTAAGATAATGTACAGTTTATGCCGTAAAGAGGCAATATAGGAGACATGAGATGATAGAGTTAGAGAACGTGAGTATGACATACCCTGGGGGCAATCAGGCGCTCAAGAATGTGAACATCAATATAGAAAAGGGCGAGTTCGTATTTATAGTTGGAAGCAGTGGATCAGGCAAGACCACTCTGTTTAGGCTTCTGCTCAAGGAGCTCGATCCTACGGAGGGCAATATCACTGTTGCCGGATACGACTACGGCAAGATCAAGAGGAAGGATATACCGAAGGTCAGAAGAAGGATAGGGGTTGTGTTCCAGAACTTCAGACTTCTCAAGGACAGGACTATATACGAGAATGTCGCATTTGCACAGAGAGTCATCCAGACCCCGGCGAGATATATCAGAAGACGAGTTCCGGCCATGCTGACGCTGGTTGGACTTGCAGACAAATACAAATCATACCCGAAGGAGCTCTCAGGTGGTGAGCAGCAGAGAGTTGCCATGGCGAGAGCACTGGTCAACAATCCTGACATCATACTGGCGGATGAGCCTACAGGAAATCTCGATCCTAAGAACTCATTGGATATCATGAACCTCCTTGAGGATATCAACAAGAGAGGAACCACAGTTGTCGTGGTAACCCACAACAAGGATATCGTCAATGAGATGAAGAAGAGAGTTATCACCCTGAAGAAGGGTGTAATTATCAGCGACGAGAAGGAAGGAGGATATATAGATGAAGATTAGTACATTTTTCTATATCCTCAGACAGGGCTTTGCAAATATAAGAAGAAATATTCTGTTCTCACTTGCATCACTTGGAACCATCATATCATGTCTGTTCCTCTTTGGAATCATATATGCGGTAGTTGTAAACTTCCAGTCCGGTATGCAGGAGCTTGAGAATACAGTTACAATATCAGTGTTCTTTGACGAGGATGTGTCGGACGACACGATACAGCTTATCGGATCACAGATAAGAACTCTGGATTATGTAAACACGATGGATTACGTGTCGGCGGATGACGCATGGAATAAATTTGTTGAACAGAACTACGATGATCCACAGGCGGCAAAGAATGCATTTGGCGAGGACAATCCACTTAAGAATTCGGCCTCATATGAGGTTACGCTCAAGGATGTGGCCAGACAGCCGGAGTTCGTGGCATTTGCCCAGGGGCTTTCAGGAGTCAGAAAGGTCAAGAGCTCTGACGTGACTGCGGACAGCATCACGACACTGTCATCTCTTGTCGGATATGCATCCATAGGAATAGTTGTGATACTGATGCTGGTATCTATCTTCCTTATAAGCAATACTATCACCATAGGTATCACGGTGCGAAAGGAAGAGATAGGGATCATGAAGCTGATCGGTGCGACAAATATATTTGTACGGGCGCCGTTCATCATAGAGGGTGTGATCATAGGTGCGGTCGGTTCGGCTATACCACTGGTCCTTCTGTACTACATGTATGATAAGATACTGACATATGTTGCCGGAAGGTTTAAGGTTGTCACAACGCTGTTTGCATTTGTGAGCCAGCATGACCTGTTCAAGACCATGATACCGGTTGGACTTGTGCTTGGTATCGGTGTTGGACTGGTAGGAAGTATCCTTACCACGAGGAAGCATTTGAGAGTATGATATAATGAGCATTGCGACGGATGCGCTTGCGCAAGACGTCATAATGCGAATGCCCTCATTGAGCCGGCAGGCGATATAATATAATGAAGCACGCTGATGCGTGCGCAGGTCATCGCGCTCACGCACGACGACATAAGATATACTAGTTAATTGTTAGATGGGGATAACAAGGAGTAGTAGATTATGAAAAAGAAAGTCAACGTAAAAGGGAATATCAGAAGGATGGCATTGCTTGTTGCGGGATGTGTAGTCATGGGGGGCATGGTTGCGTCTCAGACCGGGGGAAATATGGCATATGCCATGACGAAGGAAGAGGCTGAGCGTCAGAAGGATGATGCCAGTGAAAACGAGAATAATGCCAAGGACGTTCTGGATTCTCTGGAGGAACAGCAGAACAAGATCGTTCAGGACGTTGCGGATCTGGATGCCAAGATGACATCCGTCCAGACTCAGATAACGAGCCTGCAGGAGCAGACAGACGAGCTCCAGACGGAGATAGACACAACTCAGAAAAGTCTGGATGAAGCTCAGAAGGCAGAGGATGAGCAGTATGAGGCGATGAAGCAGAGAATACAGTATCTGTATGAGGAGGGGGAGACGGAATATGTCGATGCCCTGCTCACATCCATATCATTCAGCGATCTCCTGAACAAATCAGAGTATATAGACCAGATATCGGAATACGATCAGAGGCAGCTTGCAAAGCTGATCAAGACCAAGACAGATATTGCCAATTATGAGGCGCAGCTTGAATCTGACCTCAGACAGGTGGAGTCGGTCAAGACGGATCTGGAGAGTAACGAGGCTGAACTGCAGACCATTATAGATCAGAAGCAGGAAGAGATCACCAGATATGATGGTGATATAGAAGCCCAGAAGTCGTTGATGAACAAGTTCACTGTGGCCCGTGAGGAAGCCGAGAGACGTATCGCGGAGATATCCAGACAGGAGATGGGCAAGGCAAATGCAAATGGTACGGGTGCGTATACGAAAGATGGAAAGGTATACGACACCTCCAAATATAAGGGCAAATTCATGTGGCCGGTATCGACCGGAGGTGTTATCACGGATGAATTTGGTTACCGAGATGCTCCTACAGCGGGAGCAAGTACATATCATCAGGGACTTGATATAGGCTGTGATTATGGAACAGATATTGTTGCGGCGGAGGCCGGCACAGTCGTGATGTCCTGCTACAATGGCGGTGGTGGCAACATGGTCATGATCAGCCACGGCGGCGGAATATGTACGGTATATATGCACAACTCACAGCTATGTGTAAATGTTGGCGACAAGGTTGTGAAAGGTCAGGTCATAGCAAAGGCAGGAAGTACGGGTGTGTCGACAGGTCCGCATTGCCATTTTGGCGTGTCGATAGACGGAACGTATGTCAATCCGCATGACTTCCTTGGACAGTAGACCGGGCAGGGGATATGGAGAGATTCAGGTATTTGATGGCAATACAAGGTTAGGAGATAATGATATGAGGAAAATGTTGAAGAAGACAGTAGTGACAGCGGTGCTGGCAAGTACGGTGATCGGTCTGACGGGCTGCGGTACATCAGGTGTGTTCAGTGGCACACTCAGCGGAAAAACCGGCAGTTCCACCAAGATAACCTATGATGGCAATCTGTTGGATGCGGACGTATTTGACAAGACAGAGAAGATCGAGAGTATCATAGACAATTATTATTACAATGATATTGACGATGATACGATCAGGGAGGGCATATACAAGGGTATAATGGAATCCCTTGACGATCCGTATGCACAGTATTACACCAAGGAAGAGTATGCCAAGCTGCAGGAGGATGATTCGGGTGAGTATGCCGGAATCGGAGTTACGGTCAGCAAGGATGAGGATACGGGATATGTCCGTGCGGTAAATATCCTTGAGGGTGCACCGGCTGAGAAGGTGGATATACAGCCTGATGACATTATTGTACAGATAGACGATCACGAGATCACTACAGACGATGATCTTGACTACCTCGTATCACTCATAAGAGGCGATGCTGGAACTGATGTTACGCTGAAGATATACAGGGAGCGTGATAAGGCTTACCACGATGTCACCATCACCAGGGAGATCGTTGAGTACAGCACGGTATCATCATTTATGATAGACGACAAGATCGGATATGTGAGGATCACGCAGTTCATAGACAACACAGACGAGCTTTTCCAGAAGGCAGTTGAGGAGCTCAAGAATGAGGGCATGCAGGCACTGATGATCGATGTCAGAAGTGATCCGGGTGGAATGCTCACCACGGTCGTAAACATTTGCGACTATCTGCTCCCAGAAGGAACCATAGTGTCCATCAAGGACAAGACCGGCAAGGTTGTGGACGAGTATAAATCGACAGATGATGAATACCTCGATATGCCTATGGTAGTCCTGACAAATGAGTACAGTGCCAGTGCGTCAGAGATACTTACATCGGCACTCAAGGAATTCGGGGCTGCAACTGTTGTAGGAAAGAATACCTACGGTAAGGGAATCGTGCAGAGTGTTATACCACTTGGTGATGGCACAGCGATCAAGCTCACGACACAGAAGTATTTCACACACGATGACAACGATATCCACAAGAAGGGTGTTGCGCCTGATATTGAAGTGGATCTTCCAGATGATTATACCTATGAGGATTTCCAGGGCAAGAATGACAGCCAGTACCAGAAGGGTATTGAGGTTCTGAAGGAGAAGCTGAAGTAGGGATTAAGATAGAGATTGGTATAAATATAGTTATATAATAGATTTCAATACTGAGTGGGCAGGGCAGATGACGTTACTGCGTTATATAAATTTGTCAGTGAAGTATCTGTTCGAATGCTATCGTATATGTAAAATGCATAAATAATTAAAACAACATAATTTTTAGATAATATGCAGCACAAAAGTGCTGCATATTGTGTTATACTAGGAAATGTTCAGAAATCTGTTATAAGTAATAAAAGGCAACAAAGGAGATATACATGGATAAGGAACTGATTATCGTATTGGACTTTGGCGGACAGTACAACCAACTGATCGCCAGACGTGTAAGAGAGTGTAATGTATATGCCGAAGTACATCCGTACACATTGCCGCTGGAGAAGATCAAGGAGATGAATCCAAAGGGAATCATCTTTACAGGCGGACCAAACAGCGTATACAAAGACGATTCACCTAGCTGCAGCAAGGAGATATTCGAACTGGGTATTCCTATTCTCGGAATATGTTACGGTTCACAGCTCATGGCTCATCTGCTGGGCGGCAAGGTCAGCACGGCCCCTGTCAGCGAGTATGGAAGAACAGAGGTTGAGGTTGACAAGACATCCAAGCTGTTTGCAGATGTGAATGACAAGACCATCTGCTGGATGAGTCACACAGACTATATTGCAGAGGTACCAGAGGGCTTCAAGAAGACAGCTTACACTCCTGTATGCCCAGTGGCAGCCATGGAGAATGCTGAGAAGAAGCTGTATGCGACTCAGTTCCACCCAGAGGTTATGCACACCGAGGAAGGTATGAAGATGCTCAGAGCATTTGTCATGGATGTATGCCAGTGTGCAGGCGACTGGAAGATGGATTCATTTGTAAAAGATACAATAGAGAGTCTCCGTGCCAAGATAGGCGATGGCAAGGTGCTGTGCGCCCTGTCAGGCGGTGTTGACTCATCAGTAGCTGCGGTTCTCCTGTCTAAGGCGATAGGCAAGCAGCTCACATGTGTGTTCGTAGACCACGGCCTTCTCCGTAAGAACGAGGGCGACGAAGTTGAGGCGGTATTCGGACCAGATGGACCTTATGACCTGAACTTCATCAGAGTAAATGCGCAGGACAGATTCTACAGCAAGCTTGCCGGAGTAACCGAGCCTGAGGCAAAGAGAAAGATAATAGGCGAGGAATTCATCCGTGTATTCGAGGAGGAGGCCAAGAAGATCGGTGCCGTTGACTTCCTCGTACAGGGAACCATATATCCTGACGTCATCGAGTCAGGCCTTGACAAGTCAGCGGTCATCAAGTCCCACCACAACGTAGGCGGACTTCCTGACTATGTAGATTTCAAGGAGATCGTGGAGCCACTCCGTCTTCTCTTCAAGGACGAGGTCCGCAAGGCCGGCCTTGAGCTTGGAATCCCAGAGTACCTGGTATTCCGTCAGCCATTCCCAGGCCCAGGCCTTGGAATAAGAATCATCGGAGAGGTCACAGCCGAGAAGGTCAAGATCGTTCAGGATGCCGACGCCATCTACCGTGAGGAGATCGCAAAGGCAGGCCTCGACAGAAGCCTCGGTCAGTACTTCGCAGCCCTGACCAACATGCGTTCAGTTGGCTGTATGGGAGATTTCAGAACGTACGATTACGCCGTAGCACTCCGTGCTGTAAATACAACAGACTTCATGACAGCAGATTGTTCAGAGATACCATTTGAGGTGCTTCAGAAGGTAATGAACAGGATTATCAATGAGGTTAAGGGTGTGAACAGGGTAATGTATGATTTGACTAGTAAGCCACCTGGAACGATTGAGTTTGAATAATTTTCAAAAGCTCGCAAAGCCTAGTAAAATGGGCATTTGCGAGCTTGTTTTTTGCCTTGTAGTACTATTTTGGTACTATGAACTAGATAACTTCGTTTATGTATGATGATATAGCTTTTACTAACTGTATAACAAATTTAGCTTCTCTGTTACTTATTAGTTCAGAATTAGGATGAGACAAGGAATGCCTATTACGCATATCATTCATAGATGATATAATTCCTGAACCACTGCGGAGAGTTGTTTTTATTAAATCAGCCATGGGACCAGGAGTGATATTGTTGCATATATCAGAATGTAATTTGTTGTACAATTGATTTAAAGTGTCAGATTCTTCATATGAAACATTGCGATTATCTAGCACTTTTCTTAAATAACCATGAAATGCAGTGTGAATACGATCGAAAGCAGAATCATATTTCCCTTGTTGCATTAATAATTCAGCATCATTGATTGCTTTAGAGATTACTTGAGTAAGGGATATTTCTGAAAAATCAATGATTTCATAATGTTCAACAAGGATGCCAATATCTATGTCTGTAAGATATTGATCCGCTTGCCTTCCGAAGAGTTGTTGTGCTACATCTAACACAAGTTTAGAATTGGCAACAAAAGTATCACGTGTGTCTAGGGGCACTTGAATATGAAGAATTGAACAATAAGTATTCCACTCAATTCTTGTATATATACATGTGTCTTCAATGTATAGATTACATAATGGAAGAGAAGATATTATTTTCCAAATACCTTCTGTATTAAATGTTGATTGAGTATTGGCATTATGTTCAAGTGCTTTGATTAATGTTAGTTTAAAATCGAGATCGTTCATAGATACTTTCCTTTCTTTTTATGCATGAGGCCATGTAATTTTCCACTCAAAATATTCATTTGGAGAAATCTCTCCGTTATTTAATTTCGTTTTCATTTCACACCATTCCGAAAGGAAATCATTTACCAATCCATATTCAAAAGTTAATGCAACAGGTGCACCTGCACAGTCATAATCATCTTCGTTATAAGTTGGTCTGGCTGTTTCAGATGGCTTTGCTGGAGTCATTGCAGTTAAGTGAATCAGATTGCCAGGAGTAGTATACTCAGGAAATCTTGTACCTTTTCCTCTTGCTGGAAGTGAAGTTGCACTTTCTTCAAGCCAGAAAAGTGTTTCTATAATATCCTCAGCAGCACCGAGACTGTAATCAGAGATGGCCTTGTAATTGCAGTGCAAAGCGTTGGCAAGCTTTTGAATCATATCTTCGCCGGGAATACGTGCACCAGTTTCGTATTGTGATATACGGACTGACATATTTTTTCCTTCAAAGCCAAGAGCACCGCCAAGTTCATCCATTGTCATTTTACGGAATACCCGTATTTTCTTTATTCTTTCACCTATTGTCATAGTGTAGTTACCTCCATCTGGTAGTCCTGAATGGACTGTTAAAGATAGTATAACACGAAAAAAATGAAATGGAAAGTTTTTCTATACCAAAATATTAGAAAAAACTCTTGACAATTCAATACCATCGGGGATAGAATAATCACAATTCGATTATCTATACGATATAGTATTGAAAAATAACTAAATGAGCGATACCAGAAATCTAACAGGCACTTGCCACGACCTTCGCATGAAATTCATTTATAGAATTAAAAGCGAAGCGAGCGAATGTAGACACTCCCCCAAGTGGACCGAGTACCTCGAGCAGGAGCGGGCGGTATTACAGGAGAATATCTCAGGTAATGAGGCTGGTTGTGACATCAGCAGAACTGGTATGGGAAACGCCAAAATAACATTTTTTAGAAGAAAGGTGGTGAAAGGTATGAACGAAAAGTTTTTAAAAGTAGAAGATATTATGGAAATTCTTGGGATTTCAAAATCAGCAGCATATAAGCTTATGCGGGAACTGAATGACGAAATGGTAAAGAAAGGCTATATTGCAATTCGTGGAAGAGTAAACAGAAAGTACTTTGAAGAACGATTTTATGGTATGAGTGATGCAGGCTGATATAAGGAAAATGCTGTGAGCAGGTGCAGAAGTTAGTAAAGCTTATGTACCTGCTTTTGCATGTGTAATGAAAAGGAGATGATGAATATGCCAGCTTATAAAGACAATAAGACAGGCACCTGGTTCGTCAAATTCTATTGTAGGGACTGGACCGGGGAAAATAAACAGATAAAGAAAAGGGGCTTTGCAACGAAGAGGGAAGCTCTTGATTATGAACGAAATTATAAGATTCGGCAGGAGAATAATCTGGATATGACATTTGGAGAGTTCTGGAAGCTGTATACAGAGGATGTCAAGCCGAGAGTTAAGCTGAACACATGGCTGACTAAGGAAAATATAGTCGAAAAGAAGAAACTTCCATATTTCAAGAATCTAAAGATGAATGAAATAACTCCAGCAGATGTGCGTAAATGGCAGAATGAAATGCTGGCACTTACGGATACGGAAGGAAAGCCATATTCGCAGACTTACAGGAAGACAATGCAAAATACGCTGAGTACTATATTTAACCATGCGTGCAGATTTTATAATCTGAAATCAAATCCTGCAAGGCAGGCTGGAAATATGGGAAAAGAAGAATACAAGGAAATGCTCTTCTGGACAACTGAGGAATACAAGAAGTTTTCGGAAGCGGTTATTGATAAGCCAGTTTCATTTTATGCATTTGAAATGCTGTACTGGACAGGAATGCGAATGGGAGAGCTTCTTGCACTCACAATGGAAGATTTTGATTTTGAAAAGAATACAGTCCGTATTAACAAATCTTATCAGAGATTGCAGGGACAGGATTATATTACTTCTCCCAAAACAGCAAAGAGCAACAGGACGATTAAACTGCCAAAGTTTCTTGCAGAGGAGATGCAGGAATATTTTGCAATGCTTTATGACCAGACTCTGACGGACAGGATATTTCAAGTAACAAAGAGTTTTCTTCATCATGAGATGGAGAGAGGTTCGAAAGCTGCAGGAGTAAAGAAGATACGAATCCATGATCTGAGACATTCGCACATTTCACACCTGATTGACCTTGGATTTTCTGCAGTTGCGATAGCAGACAGAGTTGGACATGAGAGCATTGATATCACATACCGATATTCACACCTGTTTCCATCTAAGCAGGTGGAAATGGCTGATACATTGGATGCTGTAAATGCCAGCTTTGATGACTGCGAAGAAGTGGATGATGATATTGATATGGAAGCTGATAAGCCAGAGCGGGATAAGGCAGAACCTATGATTGCTCTGGATGCTGTCATGGGAGCCGAAGATCCAGGTGCAGAGAATACGGGAGACACAGCTAAAGCTGATGAGGAAGACAAAACAGTTAAAGCTGTTGAAATACCTGCTGATGATGAAAAAGCAGTTGATGCTGCAGAAAATGCGGATGCTGGCAAAGTGAAAGTGGTCAGTATTGAACAGTACAGGGCAGGATAATAATCATGACATTGATGTGGAAGGAGTGCATATTATATGAGCGAAAAAAGGCTGGATGCCAAGAACAGATGGAGAAATGTTGTTGTAGCATTTCGTATGTCACCAGAGGAAGCAAAGGAATTGAATGTAAAGGTTTCCTTAAGCGGTCTCTCAAAGCAGGACTATATCATTCAATGCCTGTTGAAACATGAAATCAGGGTCGTTGGTGGAATGAAGGTTGCGAGAAAAGTCAGAATTCATCTTGATACGATTCTGGAAGAACTGCAGTCGCTTGATGATTCAGACAGGAATGTGGACATTTCGGAACTTTTGGTTCCGTTAAGACATGTGCTTGATATTTTAGATGGTGATGAGAAAGGTGGTAACTACAATGAGTAAAACGACATTTGAAAAGCTCGGAATTCCATATGCGAAAAGAAATGGGATTTTTTATCCGGTACTTGTGGCAGGAACAGAGCAGGCAGATATTGATGCAGGAAAGTATGGGCGCATGTGGATTAAGTATGTGAAGGATGAATATCCAGTCAGATACAGAAGTCTTGTCAGATTTGCAGAGCTTGAGGAAAGAGCTGCAGAGGTAAATGAGACAGCATATGAGCTGCTTGATGATATTGAAAATTCATGGCTGAAAAAGCATAAACCGAAAAATCCTGGTTCTTTTATGGAACAACTACAGCTTAGGACACAGGCAAGAATGATGGCTGAAGAGATTGTTCTTGCAGATGTGGTAATGCAGTTTCATTAGAATGCATTCTAAAAAAGAGGGGGCGGAAAGTGCCGTCAAAATGCAAAAGTGGTGGCAGAAAGCGCCACCAAAATGGCAAAGTGACGGCAAAAAGTGCCCCATGTCAGTTATTGTGGTGGTACATTAACCACCATATATCATATACAGTGTGCAGGTGCTCCTGCCAAGACGAAAAATCATGTAAACGTTGATGCGTTTATATTTTTTCGGGAAAAGGTCCGACCTTTTCCGCATCTTGCAAAACCAGCAAAACCAGCAAAACCAGTGAACACTATTTTACAAAACCAGTGAACACTATTTTAAGAAAGGATGAAAAAGCAATGGTACTGATAAAAAAAGATTGGTTTAACACAGAGATTTTTATATACGAAAGGGGATGGCATTATGGCAGATGGAAAGAGAAAATACAAATCTGACAGGAAAGATTACAAGGTGTCTGTGAAACTGTCAGAGAAAGATATGGATATATTAAATACTGCACTCAAGCGGACGGGAATGACGATGAGTGCATATATCAGAGAATTAATCAGGACAGGAGGCAACATTGATAACAGTTATCCAGATGACAGGGCAAGAGTAATAAGGATTGTTGCAGGTATTGCTAATAATATTAACCAGATGGCAAAACTTGCTAATGCAAAGGGTGATATTTATTTCAGAGATATAGATAGGCTGCAGGATAGTCTGGATGATGTAAAGAAAACATTTGGGGAGGTGCTGGAAATATGGCGATTACAAAGATCTTAAATATCAAAGAAGCCAAAGGCAGAAATCCAGCTTCTCATCTGGAAAATGCGCTGAACTATATCCAGAATCCAGACAAGACGGAAGAATGCGTTCTGGTGGGCAGTATTAACTGCCTGCCAGATACAGCATTTGAGCAGATGACTGAAACAAAAAATATATTTCACAAGACAGGTAACAGGCAGGGCTATCATGTGATTATATCATTTTCGCCAGAGGAAAAGGTTACTGCAGAGCAGGCGATGTATGTGCTGGAGCATTTTGCAAAGGCTGTGTTAGGGGATGATTACGAGGCTGTGTATGCGGTTCATACTGATAGGGAGCATATGCATGGGCATCTTATATGGAACAGCGTCAGCCTGACAACAGGGAAAAAGTACAATTCACCGAAAGGCAACTGGAAGAATCATCTACAGCCGATTACGAATAAATATTGTGGTGAGCTTGGACTTTCAGTAATGCCTGCAGAGTATAGCAGAAATCCAAAGAATATCAGCAGGGACAAATGGGAAAAGGAAATGTCAATGAAGGAGATTATACTTCGGGATGCAAAGATGTGTGCGTATGTGGCAGGCAATGTGGAGCATTTTCAATATCTGATGAGAAGTCTGGGATATGTATTCAAGAGAGGTGCGTGGATGGAGGTGCAGGCACCGGGATTTCGGTATTATCATAGTCTGGCAAAGAAGGATGAAATGTTTGCAGAGGATAGTATGATACATCATGTGGATATGCCATGGATGAGCATACCTCACTTTTATTCGTCTGATATCAGAGGATTGCACAGAGCGAAGCTGTCACAATATCAGAAGCAGTTTTATGCAAAGCTATACAGATTGAGGATTGTGGAGCAGAAAAGATTTGTTGTTGGTGGAGCAAAATATACAGAAGATTTGAAAAGGTTTCATCAGCTGCAGGACGAATACCTGTTATTGGTAAATAATGATATCAGGGATGTTGTGGAACTTGTGAAGTACCGGAGTGAACAGCAGGAAAAAATGCAGCGGATTGATGACAGACAGCAGGAGATATATAAGGAAAACTCCAGCAGAAAACGAAAGATTAAGATAGATGAGCAGTATCGGGAATATCAAGTGTGGCATATGGGAGTGCAGGAAGAACTGGATGAGCTGAAATCGGAGAAAAGGGAAGTTAAGAAGCAACTGCAACTTGTGGAAAGTATTATGAAAGAGGATTTGTATACGGCTTATTATGCGGTGTCGGAGGATGAAGAGATTATTGGGGATAAGGAGATAGAGATACCGGGGATGGAAGAGCCGGAGATCGTAATCGTAGCAATCCAAAAGGATGTGGCTGATATTGAGAATGCGGATAAGGAGATATGTCGGAAAGAAGATTTTTCAGTTGTAGACGAACAGGGTAGTATCGAAAAAGAACAGGCAAATGTTTATGATGTGGAACAGATTTATACAGCTAAGAATGTATCTGTAGATGATGAGGTGCCAATTATTCCGATGGCTGCTGATAAGGTTGAATGGATTGCTGAAAGGTTATCTGCGTGTGGGGCATATGAAGAAATTGATGTCGCTGTTAAGGCGGATATATTCGGGCTTGATATTACAGATGTAAGTGGAAGTATAAGGCTGTTTTCAGAGGTTATGAAGAGGCTGGGGATAAGGTTGACTGGAGATGAGCTTTATGAGGAGTTTCAGAGAATTTATGATGAGAGCATTGGCAGGGATGCAAGGAAGGAAAAGGCAGAAGATAAGATGTGGAATATGGGCAGAGGGAGGTAATTCCTCTGCTGGGTATAAATGAAAATTAAAAAAATTTTAACAAAAGGAGCTCATTTGCAATTATATAGGCGTAAATACTATGATTTGGCGATTTGGCGTTTGCGTAATTAAAAATGCAAACACTAAATTGCTGTGATATAATAAATATGGATAGTTGCTTTGACATATAAAGGAATATATAGAAAGGTTTGTTATGAGAATAAGTTATAAGAAACTTTGGAAAATGTTGATTGATAGAGAAATGAAAAAGAAAGATCTTGCGGAGTTGGCGGGAATTAGCACTACATCAATTGCAAAATTAGGTAAAAATGAGAATGTGAATACAGATATACTTTTGAAGATTTGCAGAGCATTAAAATGTGATATTTCGGAAATTATGGAAATAGAAAGAATTGAGGAATAAAAAATGGATGCTTTTACAGTATTGGAGAATACATATTATCTTATAAATAGAAATTTTGACTTTTACAAAAATAATTTTGAACATGCATATTATGTAAATGTTCACGATGAAGAAACATATTTTATAGATAAATTATTTAAGAGGGTAGAAAATAAACTTACCCCGTCTGATAAGATGCTGAATTATGCAGTTTCATCAATATATACATCGGTAGTTGTTTTGGAGGAATACCTTAAAAGAAATAATATAAAATATACATTTGGTGACATGGATGATATATGTGCTGGTTTTTCAAAGATTGAGAACAGAAAGTACAATTTTTCGGATAAAACATTCGAAGAATTAGATGAAATACTATTCGGATTATTGACGGACGGTATAGATTTAGAATCAAGAAAAAAATCTGGTAGTGAGCGTACTCCTAAAGAGATTATTACATACATGTTAGATACGCTAGGCTATGATAGATCGGTCTCTACTAAAAAGTCAATTATAGATCCAGCTTGTGGAACAGGTACATTTGTGAAACAAATAATGGAAAGGTTTATAGGCGGACTGGAAGTGGACTCAGATTTATACCAATTGTTGTTGGAAGACAAATTAGTGCGTGCTTATGATACAAAACCATCTAATGTGTTTGTGACAAAAATTGTGGTTATTACGAGTCTTCTGAAAGCAGGTGTCATTAATGATATAGACTTTGTAAAAATACTGGTAAAAAAATTACCAATATATTGTCAAGACTTCTTAAAGGTTTCTGATAATGCTGATTATATTGTAGGGAATCCTCCTTATATACGTTTGCAAAATCTTACAATAGAAGCAAGGAAATATATAAAAAATAATTTTACAAGTTCAACAGGGAGGTTTGATATATTTACTTGCTTTATTGAACACGGAGATAAATTGTTAAAACAAAATGGAAGATTATGCTTAATAACTAGTAATAAGTATTTAACAGCTAATTATGGTGTAGGCATAAGACGATATTTAGTAGAAACAGGGCATGTAAGAAAGATTGTTGATTTATTTGATACAAAATTTTTTGGGGCTGCGGTATTACCAGCAATTATCTTGTGTGAAAACTCTAATACGGAAAGTCCTTTGGTTGAATATATAGGAATTAAAACATCAGATAAAAAAAGCAAACAGAAATGTTGTGATGCAACAGAGCTGTTCAAATATATAGAAAAAATAGGCACATCAAAAGAATATGTTGAATATGGAGATGACATAGATTGTTGTACATTTGAAATATCAAAGGGGCATTCAAAATTACCCATGGATGGGAAAACCTGGAATCTTTCTTCGGACAATGAAAGTCAAATAAAAGCAAGAATGGAGAGAGAAAAATTATGTTGTTTACAAGATATATTAGATGTATGTGTGGGGATAAAGACCACTGCGGACACTGTATTTGTAAAACCAATGACGGAGGATTTTATAGAAAGAAATAAATTTGAAGATGAGGTTATTTACCCTTTAATTCAGAGCTTTGATGTCGAAAGATGGTCAATTAAGTGGGGAGAGAATAATAGAGATCGCTATATTTTATATCCTCATAAGGAAGAAAATGGTGTTATGAAGGCATATCAGCTTGAAGAAATCCCCAATGCTGCAAATTATTTGCTTGGTAATTCAGAAATATTGAAAGGAAGGAAATATCTAGCAGAATCAAAAACTCGGGAGTGGTATGAATGCTGGGTTCCACAGAAATTATCAAAATTTCGTCAAACTAAAATTGTTACAAGAGATATTGTATCGTCGAATACTTTTGCATTAGACGAAGAAGGATATTTGTGTCAAGGAAATACATTTTTTTTGACAAGAAAAGAGTCTTTATTTGCTACAAAGTATGCAGATATGTCTGAACATGAATTTTATTGTTTTGTACTTGGATTACTTAATTCTACAGCTTTGGAATATTATCAAAAATTAATTAGTGGTTGTTTATACTCGCAAAAGTATAGATATACAACAACTAACTTGAACAAATGGCCAATTCCACGAATAGAAAATGGCGATGCAAAGAAAATTGCGAAGTATGTGGATGGTATTATGAATTGCAATATAGAAATACAAGAGGCTGAAAGCAAGATTAATGATATTGTTTTCAAGGCTTTTAATTTGTCGGAGAATGAAATTGTTCAAATTAATAAATGTACTGGAAAGGAGGCGGCATAATGAATTATATTGAAATAGGTAAAGTACCACCAAGAAGCAAAAACGAGCTATCTACACCAGAGCAACTTGTTGAAAATTTGAAGTCTCTTATAGGAGAAAAGTTTCCTTTAACGGGAAAACCAAGAACGGATGGATCCAATTTTAGGAAGATGATTACAAATCATTTGCTTTCTAATTATATTCCGAAGGAAGCTGTTGAATATGAGATTGTACCACCAAAGCAGAAGGGAGTGCCATCCTTTTTGAGGGAGTATATAGATACATATATAGTAACATCTGGAGTTAATTATAATTTGCAGGTATGGAATAGAAATCCTAATAGTTCATCGGTGCAGGTGGATTTGAAGAATGGAGAAACACTTTTGGCAAGTGATGTGAGATTTGTGTTGGGAAAAATAAATGCGAATGAAATTATAGAATCCATTGTTATTATGACACCAGAATATATCGAAAACAGATTTGGTAAATTTGGTAAACCAACGGTAAAACAACAATTAATAATTTCCAATAAAAAAAGAGAGGAGATTTTAAAGAAACATAGTATGATTGTTGCGGATACGAATATATCTGTTGATTTATTAGATACTGAAAATAATACGGTTGTTGGAGATGTTAATATTAAAGACGAACCTGAAAGGGTTCTTCCGATAGAAACTATTAATCAACAGGTAACAGAAAAGTTGTTGGGTGAAAAATTAGATATATCGCTGTCAACAAAGCAAAGAGGGCAACAACTCGAGCGAATGGTTGCATACCAACTCGGATATAAGAGATTACACGAAGGATTGGAAGGTGGATATCCTGATATTCGAAATCAGATGCTTGAGGTAAAAGTGCAAGACTCACCAACGATAGATTTAGGGAGATATTCACCGCAATTTGAAGAACAGATAAATGAAGAATTTACTACAAGAACGATAAGATATCTTATAGCTTTAACAGATGCTTCAAATGGTGAGATTGATGGTGTTGTATTATGTCCAGGAGATGAACTGGGAAAACATTTTACTTATGTAGCAGAGAAGAGTTTTAAGTGTCAAAGAAACATACCGATGAGTTTTTTTGATGAGTATAAAGGGCAGGTTGTGTACAATCCAAATTAACAAAGGAGGTCGGAAGATGGCAGAGATAGATGATTATTTACAACCAAGGGCTGCAATTACAGAAAATGTTGATTTACAACATATTCAAGAAGTTGGAGGGTTTTGCCCACTCTGTGGGAAACAATTATTGGTAAAAAAAGGCAGTAAAGTAAATAAACAGTATCAGATTGCACATATTTATCCTAATAGTCCCAACACTCATCAAAAAGCTGAACTTGCGGGATTAGAACGCTTAGGGAATACAAGTGAGGATTTTGAGAATAAAATCGCCTTATGTAAAAATTGTCATGGATATTATGATGATCATACGACCAAAGAAGAATATTTGAAAATTTTAGCAATAAAAAAAGAATTACTCGCAATAAATAAAATTCGAGAAAAAGTATCAACGGAAGATATTGAAGAAGAATTATTGATATTAATGAACCAACTTACAGCTATTACAGATCAAGAAATAGAGGAAAGCATTCTGAAGTATAAGGGAATTAAGATTGCCAACAAAATAGAGGATAATTATTGCATATTAAGAAGAAAAGTCGAATTCAATGCTTGTACATATTATGGATTTATTAAAGAGAATATGAAAAATTTAAGTGTACAGAAAGGATTAAAATTTGAATTGTTAGCATCGGAAGTAAAGACAGCGTATTTGAAAGCAAAAGGGAATACGGATGACAAGGTGATAATCTTTAATTCGTTAGTTGAATGGATGAAAAGTAAGGTTACAAGAACATCCAAAGAGGCTTGTGAAGTTATGATATCTTTCTTTATACAGAATTGTGAGGTGTTTGATGAAATTTCCGAATAAATTGTTTGAGTACAAAGAGACTGTCATCTACGATTGTGTGAAAATTTTGGAACAACTGAAAGAGGATACGCAGGTATTCGAATTGTATAAAATATGTAAAAGCAAATGCAATGGAAGCCAAGAATTTATTGATGCATTAGTTGTTTTGTATGCCATGGGGAAAATAGACTATGATAGCGATAAAAGGAGAATAGTGAGTGTTAAGAGAGATAATATGTGACAAATTTAAAGAAAAGAAAATAGAATTTCATGACGGATTAAATGTTGTTTTAGGTGATGAGCAAGGAAGCAATTCAATAGGCAAGTCTACATTTCTAATGATAATTGACTATGTATATGGCGGAAAAGATTATGTGATGAAATCAATAGATATACAAAGAAATGTCGGGGCTCACATAATCAAGTTTTCTTTTATGTTTAAAGGTAATAAATACTATTTTTCTCGAAATACCAATGATACAGAATATGTGAATATATGCAATGATAAATATGAAGTCACAGAGACGATTACTTTAGAACAATACACCAATAAACTGAAGTCACTATATGAATTTGGAGATAAAGACATCAGTTTTAGAGATGTTGTTGGAAGGTATATTCGTGTATACGGAAAAGATAATTTAAATGAAAAGCATCCTCTTGATGCGGTGGGAAATGAAAAACCAACGCAGGCGATGAATGCATTGTTAAAATTATATGATTTGTATGCAGCAATTAGTGAGTTGGAAGATTTGGCAAAGAGAAAAGGTGATGAGTTAAATGCTTTAAAAAATGCTCAAAAGTATCACATTATATCTAAAATAGGAGCTCGGCAAAGAAAAGCGAATGATAAACAAATAGCAGAATTGGAGGCGGAAAGGGAGAAAATTACAGATGAGTTAAATAATAGTATTTTAGATATTAATTCGGAAAAAACAGATGCAATATTAGAATTAAAAAGAGAAATTAGTGATTATAATAAAAAGATACGCGCACAAAGAACTAAGTTAATCCCATTACAAGAAAATATTTCAGGAAGCAGAATTATTAGTAAAGATGATTTGTCAATGCTAAAAAAGTTTTTTCCAGAAATTGAAATAAAACGATTAGAAGAAATACAAAATTTTCATAAAGAAATAAGTGCTGTTTTAAAAGAAGAAATAAAAGAGGAAATCAGTAGTACTCAAAATGTAATACAATTGTTGGAAAGCAACAAAGTACAAGTTGAACAAAAGGTAAAAGAAATATCAGAAATGTCTAACTTGTCACAAGTGATTTTGTTTAAATTCGCAGAGTTGCAGAAAAAAATTGAAATATTATCAAATCAAAATAAATATTATGATGAATTACAAGTTTTGAGCAAAGAAAAGAAAGATGCAGATAGCAGAAAACAAATGATGAGAATGCAACAGCTTTCTCAATTACAGAATTCGATTAATATTAAACTGCAACAATTAAATGACGAAATATATCATGCCACAAAGAGACCACCAATAATTATGTTTGATGATAAACAGTATAAATTTGAAACAATTGATGATACTGGAACAGGGACTTGCTATAGGGGAATGGTGTTATTTGATTTAGCGGTTTTGCAGGATACATGTTTGCCAATTTTGGTGCATGACTCCGTATTACTGAAACAAATAGAAGATGTAGCTATAGAGAAGATATTGGATATGTATAAGGATTCTGAAAAACAGATATTTATATCTTTAGATAAAGCCACCTCATATAGTAAAAAGAGCCAACAGATATTGTTTAATAAAAAAGTATTGTGCTTAGGACCTAATGGGAGAGAATTATTTGGTCAATCATGGAGCAGAAAATAAATCTGTTGAGTAGAAAACATTTTGTTGCAGAAACATCATCCAGAGATTATAATCCTCATAGGTGGACTTGCAAACCATCAGAAGATTATTTTCTGAATAGTAACAAAACCTGCAAGCCACCAGAACTACACACAATAATGACAATATAGCAATGGTACTGGATTGGTACTAAAATATGTGAAACGAAAAATAATGAGTAGAAAAGATACGAGTTATCAATACAAAATAGTATAGATAGCTGCATTTAAACAACCAGAATTAAACCAAACTTTGCGAGTTTGAATAACGGATTAGAATGCCGAAAGCCTGTATTTATGCGGGCTTTCGGCATTTGTTTTATCAAATGGCTCTGGTTTGGCTCTATTTGTGGGCGGGATAAGGGTTGCGAAAGCACTGATGGAGAAATAAAGGCATAATGGTAAGGAAAAAATGATATATGCATCTTGGAAGCACAGGAATACTGAAAATTATAAGTTCAGCTGGAACAAAAAGTATGTTATGTACTGGAGAATTCTGGAAATCTGTGGGGAGTAATTGCGGGAAAAAAGGGAAAAGCGTATAATGCAAGAAAATAATGTTTTCACAGTGTAAAATAGAGGAGAGAACTATCATGCAGAAAATACTGATTGTAGAAGATGATACAAATATCAATAATCTGCTTCAGGAAGCATTATCCAAAGCAGGCTATTTCTGTGAGCAGGCGTTTTCCGGAACTGAGGCAAAGCTGCTTTTGAATATGCAGGAGCATAGCTATGCACTGGTGTTGCTGGATTTGATGTTGCCGGGAATTACAGGAGAAGCAGTTCTGGAGGAAATACGGAAAAAGGGAAATCTTCCGGTTATTGTTTTGACTGCGAAAGATAGCTTGGATGAAAAGGTAAAGGTTTTAACTAGTGGGGCAGATGATTATATAACGAAACCTTTTGAAATCAGAGAGGTACTGGCAAGAATTCAGGTACAGCTTCGTCATACAGAAGAAAAGGAAATAAAAGAATCTAACCTTTCGTTCAGAGAGATGGTATTGAACAAAGCTACTTTTCAGGTCAGCATTGGTGGAAAAATACTTCCTAAGATAACAAGACAGGAGTTTGCGATTTTAGAATTACTGCTCAGAAATCCGAAGCAGGTTTTCAGTAAAGAGGACATTTTTGAATATGCGTGGGACGAACCATATATGGGTGAAACAAAAACTCTGGATGTACATATAAGCAATATTCGTAAAAAGATAAAAACAGTTACATCTGAGGAATATATTGAAACGGTCTGGGGAATCGGTTATCGTCTTCATCTATAATCTTTACTCTTTTTTTACTATTTATTTGCGTTTGATTAGGATTATTCCTTTATGATAAATGCAGATAAGAAAAAGGAGATGAAAAACTTGAGCGAAATGTTATTGGAAACAAGAAATTTGACTAAGCAATATGGACACCATAAAGCTGTGGACAGTGTCAATATGCATATTAAAAAAGGTGCTATTTATGGTTTTATCGGTCGGAACGGAGCTGGGAAGACAACTTGTCTGAAGATGATCAGTGGACTTTCCAAGCCAACTTGTGGAGAAATCGAGATGTTTGGATACAAGGGAAAGGATTTGCAAAAAGTTCGATCACGGATAGGATGTCTGATTGAGGCACCGGGACTTTATGGAAATATGACTGCATATGAGAATCTGAATATCAAATGCAAGCTGTTTGGAATAAAGAAAAAAAGTTATATTGAAGAAATATTGAGAATTATCGGGCTGGAGGATGTGGGAAAGAAAAAAACAAAACATTTTTCACTTGGAATGAAACAGCGTTTGGGAATTGGTCTTGCTTTGGTTGGAGAACCAGATTTATTAGTTCTTGATGAGCCAATCAATGGATTGGATCCACAGGGTATTGCAGAGATCCGGGATACGATTCAGAGACTTCAGAAAGAGAAGAATATGACAATATGCATTTCCAGTCATATTCTTGAGGAATTATCGAAGATTGCTACTGATTATGGAATTATTCATAATGGAAGTTTATTACAGGAAATTACAAGAGAAGAATTAATAAGAAGATGCAGTGAACGGATAGAGTTGACATTGGATCATCCGAAACAGGCGATTCCGGTGCTGGATTCTATGGGATTTACCAACTATCAGGTAACAGATAAAGAGCATATTCATATTTTTGAACGATTGAATGAAAGTGCAGCGTTGAATATGGAACTTGCAAAGGCAGGAATTCCGGTAAAAGGGATTTCCATAACCAGTGAAGAACTGGAAACTTATTTTCTGAATCTGACGGGAGGTGCGGATCATGCTTAATATAATAAAAATGGATTTATACCGGATGCTTAAAACCAAAAGTATGTATGTAATCTGGATCGTACTGGCAGCAATATTATTGATTACAACATCTTTAAGCAAGACAGATTATGAGCTTTTGACTGAAAAAGATGCCATGAAACAGGAGCAGGTTACTGAACCTACTGTGGATAATATTAATGTGGGAATGATGGTAACGCTGCCTACGGAGCCGGGAGAAAAGGTGACGGTATATGATATCTTTTTTGCCAATTCCCAAGGAAAATTGTATGCACTGCTTTTGGTTATTTTTACTGTTCTGTTTTCAACAGCGGATATCAGTAGCGGATATATTAAGAATATAGGAGGTCAGGTTAGAAATAGAGGAACTCTGATTTTTTCCAGGGCAATTGCCTTGGCTGTCTTTACGGTACTGACAATGGCAGGTGCATTCTTATTTCAGGCAGCGGCGAATGGTATTGTTTTCGGGGAATTGGAATGGGGAAATACAAAGGCGATTTTATCTTATTTTGTGACTGAACTGGCTCTTCATTATGCACTTGTGCTGATTTGTATGGCGATTGCAATTATTTTGAAAAATAATGTAATCAGCATGGTCATTGCTGTCTGTCTTAGCATGAATGTAATGACCATTGTGTATGGGGTGATCAATAGTGCTATTCAAAAAATAGGAATTCAGAATTTCCAGATTTATAAGTATACGATAACAGGAAAATTATCACTGCTTCCTATGAATCCGAGTGGAAATGAGTGTTTGGCGGCATTTGGTGTGGCAATAGTGTTCATCGTTATGATGATATCAGTAAGCAGCGTTGTTTTTCAAAAGAGGGATATTTAACGGATGTATATCGTAATTGGGATATTAGCAGGAATTATTATCTTACAATTTATTATTATGTGGAAATACCAGCGGCAGGTGAAAGACATCTGCCGCCAATTGGCGTTTATGATGAAACATGACAGTAACATGTTGATTAACCATGAATTTGATGTGGGTGGAATAGGAAAGCTTTCTGACAAGTTGAATGAGCTTCTGGAACTGCGAAGAAAAGAGAAGCAGCATTATCAGGAGAAAGAAGCTCTGATTGCGGACACTTATACAAATCTTTCTCATGATATCCGCACACCACTGACATCTTTGGACGGATATTTCCAGCTAATGGAAGAATGTGAAAATATAGAGGATCAGAAACGTTATTTAAGCATTATCCACGAAAGAATTCATAGTCTGAATGAAATGTTGGAAGAACTTTTTATGTTTACAAAGTTAAAAAACGAATCTTACAGTTTGGAATTGACATTGTGCTGTATGAACCGGATTTTGAAAGAAACAGTTTTTTCATACTATGATGAATGGGTAAGAATGGAAATTCAGCCGGATATTCAGATTACGGAAGAACAGTTGTATATACATGGAAACGGGCAGGGACTCCGCCGTGTTATCCAGAATGTGATAAAAAATGGGCTGGATCATGGAGAAAAGAAGATTAGCATTGTGTTGGAACGTGATCAAAATCAGGCGGTGCTTAGAATCAGCAATCAGGTTACACATCCAGAACAGATTAATATAGATCAGGTATTTGAGCGATTTTATAAAGCAGATGTTGCCAGAAGTAAAACATCTACTGGATTGGGACTATCTATTGCAAAGGAGTTGGTTAGTCGGATGGATGGAGAGATTGAAGCAAAAATAGAAAAAAAAGAGTTTATTGTTGAAATGAACTTTCCGATTGTAACCGATGCTAAATAGTATTTTGCGACGTAGAGGGATAATCAATAATTTTTATTTATCCTTGCAGAAGCATTAGCTCTTATGTTAGGGTACTTTTTAAGGAAAGTACCCATGACAGGGCGTTAAGCGTCTGGGGGTGCTTTCTGTTTAATTAGATATTATCATCTTATGTTTGATAATTCACGAGGTTTCACTAATTTGGATAATTTTTTACAGTAAGGCGGTCAGTGCCTTTTTTGACAACCATATTGTCATCAAGCAGGTGTTGCTTGATTTCTTCGATATTTTCATTGATATGTTGCAAACTGTCAGCATACTCTTCTTCTGAATATTCATCTTTAGCATTTAGCATATTTTCACGAATTTCCAAAGCTTTCATATAGGTACAGAGTTTTTTATTGATGAGGTTGTTCTTAAAGGACAGCTTAACAGTAGCAGGTTTGAAATTGCCCTCATCGTCCTTATCTGCCTCAAATTTCATATCAATTTGATCATCCAGTTTAAACAGTAATGATAATACATCAGAAACTGTTTCTATATCAAAATCCATGAAAATGTTAATGCTGATGCCTAATGCATTGGCAATCTTTAAAAGCTGGTCAGGTTTTGGATTACGGATTCCATATTCATGATTTGCGTCACAGCCACGCATCACTTCTGGTGGAGCTTGGATTTCAGCCATTGGCAATAGCAGAGAGGTTGGGACATGAAAAGATAGAAACAACATTAAATACTTATTCACATTTATACCCGAATAAGCAGGCAGAACTGGCAGACAGGCTAGAGCTGGAGAATGAGGAGGACAATCTATGAGCGGAGTACACAAACATCCAACAATCAGCTTTTGTGTATCGGACAGGGAGCGGGAAATGATTGAAGCCAAGATACTTGCAAGCGGTATGCAGAAGAAAGATTATTTTGTACGCTCCTGCATTTATAACAGAATATGTGTTGTAGGAAAGAAAGAGGTCATTTACCAGCTTGTAGAGGAATTGCAGAATATGCAGACAAATCTCTCAGAACTGGTAAAACAACTGGAACAGCAGGTGGTAACACTTACTGCTGATGGATTGGAAGATATGCGAAATGACGGTATGGATATGTTACAGGCAATTATTGCAATGCTGGATGGTGCAAAGTATCTCTGGCAGGGAGTACAGATTGATAAAGAAAAAAGTCCTGACAGCGGTAACTGTTAGGACTTGCGGTAACAAAAGAAAACCTCTGTTACATCTGTAAATACAACTAGAGTATAGCAGAGGTTCTTCTTAGGAGCAAATAAAAGATTGGTAAATGAGAGAATTGTATACAAAATATAAGACTGCACCAACGGAAGAAGAAAAGGAAAAAGCTCGAAAGGAATATTTGGATAGACGAGGTGTGCCGGAGAGTTTTCGGTGGTAGTTTTTCTTAAACATATATAACGGCTGCGTGTCACGCTTTCGTTAAAATTGATAAGGAAAATGTGATGTGTTTGATACAGTGGAGGCTTGTGTACATTGACTGCCGCAGGCAGAAAAGCTCCCGGCAGGGCGCAAAACCTGATTAAGAATAGCTTGCTATTCTTTTCAGGTCTGCATTTTTGATGGCGGAGCTGTCAAAAGTGCTTTTGCGTTACTTTCGACGAAAGTAACAAAGCCAGAGCGAGGAAACCTCGCTCTATGCCGATATCCGGCACTAATATGACAGATAAAAGAAAGGGGAAGATTGCCTATGGAGAGAACGATAAGTGCAATGATCGGAAAAGGTTCTGTGAACCATAATACCAGAGCATTTACAGCTAAGAATGTAGATAAAAACAGAAGTGCTAATAATATAGAATTTTGCCAGGAAGATATTAAGCAGGTTTATCATAAATTATTTGATGAAGCACTGGAACGATATAATGCAAAACAGAAACGGAAAGATCGCATGATTGATAATTACTATGAAAAAATCAGGAGGGGCAAGCAGGAAAAGTTATTTCATGAAGTAATATTTCAGATTGGAAACAAGGATGATATGAATGCCAGAAGTGAGGACGGAGTGTTGGCAAAAAAGATTTTAACGGAATTTATGGATGAGTTCCAAGCTAGAAATCCGAACTTGTATGTATTCTCGGCACATCTGCATATGGATGAAGAAACACCGCATCTGCACATTGATTTTGTACCATATATTACAGGTAGTAAGCGAGGACTTGATACAAGGGTATCATTGAAATCTGCACTGGCGGCAGAAGGCTTCACTGGTGGCGCTAGAGGTGCTACCGAATTAAATCAGTGGATTACATCAGAGAAACAGGAACTTGCGACAGTCATGGAGCGATATGGTGTGGAATGGCTGCAAAAGGGTACACATGAGAAACATTTGTCGGTGCTTGAATTTGAAAAGAAAGAGCGGGCAAAGGAAGTGGCAGAATTGGATAGCCAAAAACAGGAAATATCTTCGGTGGTTTTACAACTTGGGGAAGCGGTTTCTGCAAAGAAACAGGAATTGCAAAATGTTACTATAGAAAAGGAACTGGCTGAGGAAGCTACATAGAAGGCAAATGAAGAGAGAACTATAGCACAACAGGAGAAGGAAGTACTGCTTGCAGGTAATAAGAATTTGAGGATGGAGAATACAAGGCTTGAAAGTCGCAAAGACAGACTTCGCATGGAAAATCATGATTTGAAGCAGAAGCAACAAAGATTACAGGCAGATAATGAGGAATTGGAACAACGACATGAAGATTTACAATACACGAATAGTGAATTACAGAATGCGAATGACCGATTATCTGATGACAATCATACTCTGGAGCAAAGAAACGATGCATTGCAATCGGATAATCAGGCATTAAGACAACAATACAATGATTTGCAACAGAGTAATGTTCAGCTTGAAAGGCAACAGAAAGAGCTTAAAAGCAATATAGAGAAGATGGTTCGATCAGAGGAATTATTACAACGAGATGTGCGTAAGTATGATGAAGCATCGGAATGGCAGTTGCCGGAGCCAGGAGCATTTACAAGTGCGAAGGCGTTTCGGGATAAGGTGGTATTGCCACTTGTGAATAAGTTGAAGTCTTTGGTGAAAAATCTGACAATTCAGTGTGTAAGGCTGAAAGAGGAAGTCCTGAAACTGAGAAAAGAGAAGAGAGAACTTTTGGAAAGTGTGGAGTTTTATAAGGGAAAGATTAGGGATATGAATGAAAGGACAGAGCTGTTGCAGGAAAAGGCGGATGATCTGGAGCGTGTGAAGAGATATGCTGGTGCAGAGCAGATTGATACGATTATTCGTAAGGTAAAGGAACAGGAGCGTACAGAACAGCAGATAAGACGGTATGACAGGTCTTATGGGACAAGATAATGGGAAGGAATGATTGATGATATGAAAGATAATCAAATGGATAATATCGTGGAATGTGCTTATAACATGGATAACGGCTATGTTGAGGTGTGGTTTATAGATGGAAATATATTGCGGATAAAGTGCGAAGAAGTGGAGGCTGCTCTGAGGACAACGGAGCAGTCACTGGCGAAGCTGTATAGGTTGTTGGATAACAAGCCAATAGAGTATGTGGCAATGGCTTTGTCCGGGGAAATGCAGGCATATTGTGATATTGAGGATGAGATGGTTAAGGGAATGTTCGGAACGACTGTGCAGGGGTATTTGAAAAAGGGGGATAATCGGGCTACGGCGGAGATGATGGCTAGGGAGTTTTTTAGTTATGGGAGCTGGAATAATAAATATATGTGTGAAAATATAAGCGGTTGGAACTAAAGGAGAGACAATGAGATGATAAGAAATAATAGTAGGTACATAGTGTGCTAAAGAAAATATGTTTGAGCAATCTTCAAAAAATGTAGAAATCAGGTAATAGATGTTGTAATATAAAATAAAAGAGTGCCATTTAAGTTATTAAAATATTGTAATACAAATAATAGGGAGTTAGTACATTTTTATCTAAAGATTATAGGCAAATAAATAAAACAATTTTTATAGGAGGAAAGTGATGGATAAACAAATGATGGATAAGACGTCATTTTCGGGGATATGTAAAATTTTGAAGGATAATAAATATGATATTTGTGATTGTATTAATGGAGTATTTGAGGTTGCACTTCTTTTTTTCCCAGGAATGATATGTAAGGATGTGGCATTTATAACAAATGTTGTGAATGGGGCAACAATACTTGGTGCAAAACCAATTATTGAAAAATCTATAAAGAACATTGCAAAAGTATTTACGAAACAAAAATTTACAGATTTTTCTACAAAATATGAGCATGCCCAAATTGCACAGGTGCTAATAGTTTTTGCAGCATATTTTGATTCTATGAAGTTATATTTGCCAGATGAAGAACGTAAAATTAAAATATCTTCAAAAGAAAAACAGATATTGACAGATAATAGTATATCCCAATACATAAATTTAATTGAGGATAATTTATCAAAGAGTGCAGAACAAACAGCAAAAGATATTTTTGAATATAACTTATCTATACCTGATCCAGTTGAAAATTTAAAAGATTATTTGGAGCAATTGAAAAAGTTCTATGAAATATTGAATAAAGAATTTTTGAAATTTTATGAAAAACTATCTTTTTTTGATGAGATGAAAGAAGAAAAAAGAGAACATTTCTTGACGATAATACGTGAATTGCCGGCTAAAGCAGTAGAAAATTATGAAAAACAATATTATCAATTGGCAGTTAATTTTAATGATTTTTTTGTATGGACTAATATAGAAGAACATAAAAAATTACAAAAAAAATTAGATGTTGGATTTGGAGAGATTGCTAGGCTTATATCAGATTATTGTGAGAAAAATTCTGATTCAAAGGCAAAGAATACATTGGAACAGTATCGAAAAAAATATAATTCTTATGTTGAAACTCCGCTTGTGGATGTTTCAGAAATGGATTTTTATTCAACTCATGAAATGGTTTTTCCAAATAAAAGTCAAATATTTGTTCCCCAAAGTTTCAGAGCTTTAACTTATAAAAATAACATACATTTAGAAGATAAAAAAACATGGGAAATGTGTGATGAGAGGGATGATATTGGTAAATTTGTAAGTGATATATTACGTCATTCGGTTATAGGTTCCTTGCCATTATTAATTTTAGGACATCCTGGGGCAGGAAAATCATTATTATGTAACATGCTTGCTGCTCGGATATTACATCATGAATATCATGTGATTATTGTTAAATTAAGAGATACTGTTGCAGAACAAACAGTACCTCAACAAATTAATCAACAGATAGAAAGAGATTTTTCTAATGGTTGTAAATGGAGCGATATTGCAGAAAGTGGATTAGAAAAACCTATACTAATTATATTTGATGGCTATGATGAATTATTACAAGCAAGTGGAAGAACTTATTCGGATTATTTACAAAAAATAGTAGAGTTTCAAAAGCAGCAAAAGGATATTTATGGAATATTTGTAAAATGTATTGTGACAAGTAGGATAACATTGATTGACAAAGCATTAATTTCTAATAATTCTCCTATAATAATGTTATCTGATTTTGATGATAAAAGAGTAAAACAATGGTGTCAAATTTGGAATGAAAAGAATAAAGATTATTTTATTCAAGTTAATCTTGAAGAATTTGAAATTGATAGTTCGAGTAAGGTCTCTGAATTGTCGAAGCAACCATTATTGTTATTGATGTTAGCACTATACGATTCAAATGATAATGCTTTAAAAAGAAATAAAGACTTAAATGAGACACAGTTGTATGACAATTTGATACGTGAGTTTATTTCTAGAGAGAAAAGAAAAGATGATGAATTTAGAAGTTTGCAACCAAATGAGCAGCAGAGAATAATCAATGATGAAATGATAAAAATAAGTATCGCGGCGTTGGGTATGTATAACCGAAAAATATTATACATACGTTCAAATGAATTAGAGAAAGATTTGCAATTTATATTGCAGGAAAATAATACAGATAATGATTTGAAAAATAGTGAATTGTCTGAAAGCGATAAATTGTTAGGGAGTTTCTTTTTTATACATAAATCTAATTCAACGGATGTTGTTAATAGAGAAAGGGTATCAAATGCAGCTTATGAATTTTTACATAATACATTTGGCGAATTTCTAACAGCAAATTTCATAGTGAATGAATTGGATTCTGTTCTTTCGTGGATACATACGTTGGTAGAAAAGAATAGACAAAGTCAATGGAAATTGTGTAGTCAAAGAGCTTGGGTTATTTGTATGGCTTATGCACCTTTGTTTTCACGACCAGTTGTTGTGCGAATGATTCATGAATGGGCACCAGAATATTTTGAGAACAAAAATATTGAAAAGGTTAATGATGACTTAGAGAGTCTCCTGGATATTGAAATTGAAAATGTTGTTAGTGGTAACATTATTTTTGATTTAAAAGAAGTAATGGATGAAAAAAATAATCCATTTTTTCATGATAAACTTTTAAAACATTTGGCAATATATAGTTTAAATATTCTTATCATTAGAACAGTTTTATTTGATAATAAATATCAATTTAAGTTTAATGATGAAATATGGAATAAATTATTATGTATTTGGAGATATGCTTTTTCTGAAGATGAATTATTGAATTTTGCGAATCAATTTACAACTAATAAAATTAGTGATGCATATGAAGTTTCCTATGAGGGAGAAAGTGGAAGTGTTTCTCAAAGCCAAGTGGCTAAATATTTGCGTATTAATTCTGCTATTGGTGATAGTACTTTATATGGAATTATGGGCTCATTAATCGGTGAAAATGCTACAGGTAAGGTAATACGTGCAATAGAGAATAATCAATTAAATATCCGTGCAAGGTATTTGTGGAACTATTGCTTAAATTCATTGGTTTATTCTAAATATAATCAATATGAGTTGATAGATATTATTTGTAATATTAATGATTTTAGTTGGGAAGAACGAGATGCTCAATATATTTTATGCAGTTATATACTTATCGATGAATTGTTAAAAAATAACATTATTAGACTAGATAAATATAGTAATATAAAAGTTGTTAAAATCATTATACGTTTGTTTGAAAATTTAGAGCAGTTTAATTTTTATTATAGGAATCAAAACTATTTCTTTATTTTCGATATTGTTTCCAATTTATTAGATTATGTTCAATTAGAGGATGAGGATATTGGAAGACTATTGAGATGCATTGGTTGGGGACATCATAGATTTTATGATTATGATTTATATTATGATTTGAATTTGATTAATAAGATTATTAGAAAGGAAGGTGTTCATAAAAAAAGAGGAGTATTAAGAGATTTTCCAGATATTCAATACATTGAAGAATATGTGGAGCGGATGATGTATACAATACAAAAACGTCATAAAGTTTCGTCTAAATTATTAACAGATTTGTTGGAACTTGTAGATAATTATGTGCTTTTAGGCGATTATGTAGGAAGTAAGCGAATAGGAAATATTTATTTTACCATGTTAGAGGAAATGCTTTATGAATATTATAGGCAAAGGAAACTTTCGTTCGAACAAAAAATGTTGACTATAAAAAGCGTATATATAATGTTTGAAAAGGAAATTGAATGCAGAGAAGATTTGGTTAATATTTTCAGTGAAGTAGTATGCTCGATAGACTTAAAGAAACTTTATGATAAGGATCAAGTGGTTTTTAATAATTTATTAGTGATAATAAATAACTATGTAGTTGTTTGCAAAGATAATATCATAAAGGATATAATTTGGGTAGTAGAGCATAGAGGTGGGCAGCTATCTTTAATGAATTATAGACAAATCAAAATATTTGCACAAAACGTAAATTGTGATAGGTTGCTGGATTCTATAGAACAATTATTAATTTAGTTTTTATTTACTAAAATTGTTATGTTTCGAGTATTCTTTTTGAGGAAATAGTGGGCTTCTTGGCTCCATTTTGGCTCTAAAAATTTAAGTCGAGGAACATAAAATTACAAAATGAGATGAATATGAAGAATAAAACACACAAATGTATACCAAGAAACAGCCAGATAAATCTTTCAGCCCAAGAGTTTGAATAGTAAACAGAGCTTCATAAATGGCGTAAACAAGCCATTTATGGGGCTTTTTATTTTATCGTGATACCTATATGATACCTGTTTTGATAGTACCACAGATATTAAGGAGTACTAAACAGAAGTGTCTAGAGATATAATTATGCGTTATTAAGCTGAAATATGTGTAGATATGTCAATGGTTTGAGCATTAATTTAAAGAATATGTTATGATAATAGTATAATGTTTGGCTTTGCGCATAATATCATCAAGATTTTATGTAGTTATTACGGCATAAAGTCATAGTGTTCGATGTAGTATGAAAGGGGATGTATATGATTTATAAAGGTATTATATTTAAAGCAGAACCATTTTCATACAATCTGGAATTTGATGATAGAATTACTCTTGTTGGTGGAGATAGTGGACATTGGGAGATTAAATAAGTTTTGAGACAGCAGAATGTTTTTGGACTAACAGTCCAATGATATTATAGTTCTCATAAGGTATTATAAAGTAAAAAGCTTGGAGGATATCTTATGGGAACTAATTTTTATCTTATGAGTAGAAATAAAAAGCTGATGAGGGAGCATTTTGCTGTTGAAACAGAATATGGCATAAAGAATATTGAATACGCAATAGTTGATGAACCTTATCTTGGATATGAGGTTCATCTGAATAAGTTGAGTTGTGGATGGCGTCCATTATTCCAAAAACATAAGACGATCAAGACATTTAAGGAGCTTGAAGAGTTTTGCCTAAATAACAAAGGTGTTATAAGCATTTATGATGAATATAGCAGAAGATATACATGGAAACAATATTTTGAAAGAGTATATGAGCATAGTCAGCAGAAGAAACAGCCACGTAAATGGATATATGATATCGATCCAGCTTTACCAAATTGTGGACTCCGTTTACAAAATGTATCATGTACTGAACAGGAGGCAGAAATATATATTCCATTTTGCCATAGAGAATATAATGAAAAGGAAAAGCTGGCGAAGGAGCGCTTTCATGTGAATGAAAGACTATGGTGCAAAGAAGAGTATTGGGAAGATCCGGATTATCTATTTGATTGGACAGAAGGTGAGTTTTGTTAGAAGGAGCAGATGCTTATGTATGAGAATATTGATATGGAAAGAACTGGAATATTGCTGAAAGAGTTATTTGATAGGTATGGTTATACAGTCAAAGATATCCAGAAAATATTGCATTTATCATGCCCACAGCCTATATATCGATGGTTTAAGGGTAGCATTTTACCATCAGTAGATCATTTGTATGTATTGAGCAGATTGCTCAAGGTACATATGGAAGATTTGCTTGTGTCTAAATGTGAACATAGTATCGTTACGGAAAAGTATGGGGGAAAGTCATTAGGTGAAAAAAGACTATATGAATATTGGAAACGCTTATGCATAAAGAAATGTGCATAGATTTAATAGGAGCAGATAACATGGCGCAACTGCTATGTCGTGAGTTAATAGTAATACAGTAGATGTGTGGATTTACTAAACAACAGGCAAGAAGTGTTATTGATAAGATGAGGAGCTAGAAACTGATTAGCTTAAGTGGCAAAGAAACAGCAGCTAGATATGTTAAATTTGTTGGATTGAGTGGTAATTGAGTTTTTTTAAAATAAAACTCAATAGAAAACTCAATTACAACTCGTCACCATTTTAAAGATAATGCTGAGACTGTGGTGGGTACAAAAAATACTGTAAATAATACAAATAAAATCGTATCAAAAAGATACGGAATGATATTTATGGACGGAAGATACTGGTGCAGAATCTCATTTCTGGAAATTAGTAAATCAACTTTTCTTTGATAATGAACTTGTGGTTGAAAATAAAGGAAGTAATTAGGGATTATAGTGCAGTATAATTTATGTGGTATAATTATTCATGAATATTTATGTCAAGAAAGTTATTACAAGTCCAGTTTTAAGGACATCACATATGAGATAATTTACAAAGGGGGAAGGAGCTGTGCAAATGGGAAAACGAGATCTTTCAGAAGAGGATATAAAGGCTAGATATATAACTCCAGCGGTAGAACAATCAGGCTGGGGTAAAAAGCAGATTCGCTACGAGTATGCATTCACAGCAGGTCGAATCATCCTAAGGGGGAATGTAACATCACGGGGAAAGAAGAAGTTTGCAGATTATCTGCTGTTTTATAAGCCTAATCTTCCATTAGCAATCATAGAAGCTAAGGATAACAACCATCCAGTAGGGGCAGGACTGCAACAGGCTATAGAGTACGCAGAAGTTCTGGATGTAAAGTTTGTATATGCATCCAATGGAGATGGCTTTGTAGAGCAGGATTTAATAACTGGTGATATTCGCAATCTTTCATTAGATGACTTCCCATCGCCAAATGAATTGTATCATAGATATATAAGTGAGATGAATTTCTCTGAAACAGGCGAGAAGGCTCTGCTTGAGTCATATTACTGGGTGCCAGGTTATAAGACCCCTCGTTACTATCAGAGAATTGCCATTGACAGAACTGTAAATGCTGTAGCAAGTGGTAGGGACAGAGTACTCTTAGTCTGTGCAACAGGAACAGGTAAAACATTCATGGCTTTTCAGATTATCTACAGATTATGGAAAGCTGGCATAAAAAAGAAGATATTGTTCCTTGCTGATAGAAATGTTCTTGTAGACCAGACAATATCAGGTGATTTCAAGCCATTCGGGGGTAAAATGACTAAAGTCGAGAATAAACAGCTCGACAGTTCTTATGAAATCTATCTTGCATTGTACCAGCAGTTAGCTGGTGATGAGGGTGTAGAGCCATTCAAGCAGTTTAAGCCGGAATTCTTTGATCTGATACTCATTGATGAGTGTCATAGAGGCTCAGCTAAGGAGGAGTCAGCTTGGAGAAAAATATTAGAATATTTCTCTGGAGCGACTCAGATAGGTATGACAGCTACACCGATCGAGACAAGAGAAGCATCATCACAAACATATTTTGGAGAAGCTATTTATGAGTACTCTTTGAAACAGGGTATTAATGATGGATTTCTTGCTCCATATAAGGTCATTCGTATAGGACTTGATAAAGACCTTGTTGGTTATCGTCCAGAAGCAGGCAAACTTGATGATAATGGTTATGAGATCGAGGACAGAGAGTACAATATCAATGACTTTGACCGGACTCTTGTACTTGATGAGAGAACCAAAGTTATTGCAAAGAAGGTTACAGAATTCTTGAAGAAAACTGACAGGTTCAGCAAGACCATTGTGTTCTGCGTAGATGTGGAGCATGCGGAGCGTATGCGTCAGGCTCTCATTGCCGAGAATAAAGACCTGTGGACTGAGAACCATAAGTACATTATGCGTATAACTGGAGATAATGCTGAAGGTAAAGCCCAACTCGATAATTTCATTGATGAGGACAGTACATATCCTGTTATAGTAGTCACAAGTAAGCTGATGACTACTGGTGTTGATGCTAAAATGTGCAAGCTCATTGTGTTGGATAACAATATAAATTCCATGACAGAATTCAAGCAGATTATTGGTCGAGGTACTCGTCTGCTTGAGGATTATGGAAAAACATATTTTACAATTATGGACTTCCGTAACGCATCAAGATTATTTGCTGATAAAGATTTTGATGGTAACCCTGAGGTGGTCATCGACATTACTGGCGATGACTCAGTAGATCCAGTAACAGGCAATGAAGACGATACTGAAAATACAGGAGATGATACTGGCAGTAATTCAGGTACTGGAAATACAGGAAATACTGGTGATTCTGGCGATGATTGGGGTAATGGTGATGGCTCTGAGAAGCCTAAGAAGTATTATGTCAAGGATGTAGAAGTCAAAGTTCTGTCGGAGAGAATACAGTATATTGATAAGGATGGAAAACTTATAACTGAAAGTCTTATCGATTACACAAGAAAGAATATTTTAGGACAGTATGCGAGGTTAGATGTATTCCTTAAGAAGTGGAATGAAGCAAAGAAGAAACAGGCTATCGTAGAAGAACTTCGTGAGGATGGTGTACTGCTGGATGCTGTTCGTGAAGAGACAGGTCAGACTGATATAGACGATTTTGATTTAATCCTGCACCTTGCATATGATAAAGCGCCGCTTACCCGTATAGAGCGTATCAAAAATGTTCAGAAGAGAGGATATCTCTATAAGTATTCAGAGCTTGCACAAAAGGTTCTGGGGACACTTATGGATAAGTATGCAAGTGAAGGCCTGAAAGAGATAGAGGAGACAAAGGTTTTACAGTTACACGAATTCCAGAAGTTTGGCAGTCCCATGAAGATTGTCAAAGCCTTTGGAGGCAAAGCAGCATATGAACAGGCTGTGAAAGAACTGGAAGATGAAATTTTCTCTGCCTAGAGTTTAACAAATAATATTTGGAAGTGGGTTTTTATCAATGGCTATAACTAATTTCGTTAAAAGAATACAAGACGTAATGCGTAATGATGCAGGGGTAAATGGAGATGCTCAGCGTATTGAGCAGATTGTGTGGACTCTGTTTTTAAAAATATATGATGCTAAAGAAGAGGAATGGGAGCTTATTAATGATGACTATGTTTCTATCATTCCTGATGAGTACAAGTGGAGAAACTGGGCGATAGATAACAAGGATGGTCAGGCTCTTACTGGAGATGCACTTCTTGATTTTGTCAATAATAAGCTGTTCCCTGCACTGAAAAATCTTGAGGTATCAGAGGATACTCCAATGAACCAGATGATGGTGCGTTATGCCTTTGAGGATGCCAACAACTATATGAAAGATGGCATACTGCTTAGACAGGTCATCAATATCATCGATGAGATAGATTTTACAGAGTATGAGGAAAGACATGCATTTGGCTCAATTTATGAGTCATTCCTAAAGGATTTACAGAGTGCCGGTAATTCTGGAGAGTTCTATACACCTAGAGCTGTAACTGACTTCATGGTAAAAGTTACCAAGCCAAAACTGGGGGAGAGGATCGCTGACTTTGCCTGTGGTACTGGTGGATTTCTTGTGTCTGCTCTTAATGAATTATACGAGGAAAGCTTGACTTCCAATGAGAATAAGGAAATTTACAATAACACAGTTTATGGTGTGGAGAAGAAGGCTCTGCCACATATTCTCTGTGTTACAAATATGCTTCTGCATGACATTGATAATCCGGAGATAATTCATGGAAATACTCTTGAGACTGATTATAAAGAGTACAGAAAAATGGAAAAATTCGACATTGTCCTTATGAACCCGCCATATGGAGGTAATGAAAAGGATTCTGTAAAAGCAAATTTCCCTATGGAACTGCGTAGTTCAGAGACTGCTGATTTATTTATGGACATTATTATGTTCCGTTTGAAGAAGGACGGCAAATGTGGAATTATTCTGCCTGATGGCTTCCTTTTTGGTACTGATAATGCAAAGGTAAATATCAAGAAGAAATTGCTTGAAGAGTTTAATCTTCATACAGTCATAAGAATGCCACATAGTGTGTTTGCTCCGTATACTTCTATTACGACAAACATTTTGTTCTTTGATAATACACATCCGACAGAGGAGACATGGTTCTATCGTTTGGACATGCCTGAGGGGTATAAGAACTTCTCAAAGACAAAGCCTATGAAACTGGAGCACTTTGCACCAGTCCTTGAGTGGTGGGATAATCGTGAGGAGATTAAAGTAGATGGATTTCCTAAGGCTAAGAAATATACTGTAGATGAAATCGCGGCTAATGGATATAATATTGACCTCTGTGGATTCCCACACGAAGAAGAGGAAATCCTTGCCCCGATGGATTTGATTAATCAGTATCAGGAAAAGAGAGCATCCCTTAATGCTGAGATTGACCATGTATTAGAGAAGATTACTTCTATGTTGGGAGGTAACTAATTTGAATGCACAGGATTTAAAGAACAGTATCCTACAGCTTGCTGTTCAAGGCAAGCTCGTCGAGCAAAGAGCCGAAGAAGGCACTGCGAGAGAGTTGCTTGAACAGATAAAGCTGGAAAAGGAACAGCTTATAAAGGATAAAAAGATTAAGAAGTCAAAGTCATTGCCCGAGATTACTGAGGAGGAGATACCTTTTGAAATCCCTGAGTCTTGGGAGTGGGTGAGAGTAGAGGATATATGTACTAAACTTGTGGATGGAGACCATAATCCACCTAGGGGTGTAGATGAAAAAACCGATTATATTATGGCATCTTCAACTAATATTAACAATAATACTATAGTAGATATAGAAAAGGTTAGATATTTGACACAAGATATTTTTCAAAAAGAAAATGAGCGAACACAGGTAACTGATGGAGACATTTTCTTTACCTCAGTTGGAACTTTGGGAAGAAGCTGTGTATATAAAGGTGGTTATAATATATGCTTTCAACGAAGTGTTTCAGTTATTAGAACATTAATATTGAATTATTATCTTAAATATACATTTGACAGTGCCTATTTTCAATATAAAATAAACAGAGAGGCAACGGGAACAGCTCAGAAAGGTTTTTATTTAAAACAATTAGCGATGTCTTTAATACCTATCCCACCGCTTGGAGAGCAGCACCGCATCGTTGCCAAGATTGAGGAAATACTTCCATACATAGACCAGTATGACAAGGCTTATACGAAATTGGAAACTTTTAATAAAAAATTTCCAGGGGATATGAAGAAGAGTATCCTGCAAATGGCTATGCAGGGCAAGCTGGTGGAACAACGACGAGAAGAAGGAACGGCCGATGAGCTTTATGAGCAAATTGTTGCTGAGAAAGCCCGGCTTATCAAAGATGGCAAAATTAAGAAAGAAAAGCCGTTGCCTGAGATTACAGATGATGAAATTCCTTTTGAGATTCCTAGTAGTTGGAAATGGGTGAGGATAGGAGAAGTAATATCATATCAAAATGGCTACTCTTATAGCTCTAAGGATATGTCACATTTACAGATTGGTTACCCTGTAATTAAAAGTGGTAATTTAATGACATTGCAAGTTGTAATAAATTCTAAAACTTCATATATAGATAAGCCTAATGATAAGATGTTGGAGAGCCAGATAAAAAAGAATGATATGTTGATGTGTTTATCTTCACAGTCTGATAATCCTGAACCGTTGGGAAAAACAGCAGTATATAGATATGATTTCCCTGCATTACTTAATCAGCGAGTTTTGAAAATAACAGCCATAAAATTAGAAATGGTAGAGTTGTTGTATTATTTTATTAACTCTCATTATTTTCATTACAATGTATCGCATCAAGGTGGTGGTTCGGCACAAGCTAATTTAAAACTGGAGCATGTGTTGAATATGTTGATTCCACTTCCACCACTCAAGGAGCAGAAACGTATTGTTGCCAAGATAGTGGAACTGTTACCATATTGTGATCGGTTTATCAAGTAGCAAAAATATTTTGCATTGAGTTTTATCAATTGAATAGATTAATAGGTATTGGCTAGTTACCATTGAAGAATAGTTTTGAGTATATGAATATAGTATTGGGTGGTGATGATATGTTAGTAGATGAAATATGGGATTTTAAAAGCATTAACATGGGGCGTGAATTAGAGATTTCGGGAGAATTCATATATGAATCGGCAAGGAAAACAATGTCCATAACAGGGTTAAATAATCAGTATGAGATTAATATTATATTGTACACCGGAGCAGTTGGGATAGAACGATTACAAAAAATATATTTGTGCCTTGTGCAGCAAAATCCAAATGATAAAGATTCTGTTCCGAAGTGCCTAATGGGACATAATCATCTTGAGCTAGAAAAAGAAATTGAGAAATATACAATGGATAAAATTCCTAAAAACGGAAAAGGTCTTTTGGGGATTTTTGCTGAGTATTATAATAATTATCGATATGCAAATTATATACCAAAAATAAATGGTGGTGACTTGAGACTATTATTTATTAGTTTTTTGAAAAAACAAAACGGAAAATTCAATTTTGATGAACCTTGTTCTTTATCTCAGTTTGAGGTTTTTAAACGATTTTATATAAATGAGTTAGGGAAAATAGCTGGTTATTTTTATGGATTAATAGAACATAAGGCAAGAGATATTAATACATATACCTATGAGATTGACTCAAGTTCAAATGCGGCTAGAGTCTTTTGGTCAACTAGGGGAAGATCTCTTTATGAGCAGATGCTTATTGAGCAAAATGCAATAAAGGAGTTGCTGCTATATATTTATAAGAATCAAAGAGATTCTGGTGTGTTTAGATTACTCAATCATATGGAATCTTTGGAAATGGATGATACGTTAATAAATGATTATTTGGCTGATTTGTTTGAGGGGAAAGTCAATGATTGGCTGATTGATTATGTAGATGATATGTATGAAGAGATAGGTGATATAAAGAAAATAAAGGAACGAAAGAAATTACTCTCGTTGTTTGGAGATAGATCGGTTTATTTTGATTTTGAGGATTTAGAAGATGGTGAGAACGAATCGTAGTTTAAATAATATGCATGATTATGTTGATATAGAATAGGATATATATTAATAAAAGGACATGTCATTGTGCAAAATCAAGTAATAGTAATTATGGCAACAGTTTGGAAACAACCTTTCAGTAGATCAAACAAATTATTGTAATTTATATAAAATGTGCCCCATATCTGAATAAAATAAGTTAATTTAATTCTGGGACATAAAGAGTTTGAGTAAACAGATTGTTGTTTAAGAAGGGTAGCCATTGATTATACTAAGTTTTTGAAAATTGGGCTACAGAGCAAGTAATAAAGCAAATGCTCCACAGTGGGGTACTCTCACAGTGGAGCGTTTACGAACGAAGAGGTACAGATAATGGTGGAGAATGGAAAATTACGTGAGTGAATGACAGTAAATGTGGTGCCTAAACTGGCGCTAAAGAATATTCCGAAGATAGTCTCAAAACAGTATCGTTCTTAAATTTGTTTTTGAGACTAAGGGCATTGTCAGTGGATGCGGTTCGGATATTATCTTGAAAAGTATAAGATTGTTATTTCCTTTAATTGAGAATTCCTTCACAGAAAAGAAGGGGATAACCTAAAAAGAGACTGGAAAAAAGCAATAATAGTGAGTTTTGGATTAATAAAGATTCTCGTAACATAGAGCGGGATGATGAGATAGATGCGAAATTGGATTTTGAGAGATGGTCAGAAATCCGTTTTGGGTGGTACGAGGAAACATACAGATGAGTGTGTTAAGATTGTGGAAGAAACGATTTTGGATTTGTGTATATAAAAAAACTAATATGGTATTATTTTGGAGTGTATGGTGTAAACTAGGCATAAAGAGGTGAACCATGTTAGAATTGTATTTTTTTAGAGATGTGTCAAATTACGAAGAGCTAAAAAAGAAAACATACAATGCGTATAGAATCAAATCTAAAATTAAGAGAAAGGTAAAAATCGTAAAAAAAATAAAACTTGAAGAAAAGAATGCAGATGATTATTTAAAAAGCATAAAAAGTGATAATCAACATGTGATTAATAATTTGAAAATAATGAAAAAGAAGAAAGGCATATGGTATTGTATAGAGTTTGTTACAAACGATAAATCCATTGTAGTTATGGCAGATGGATATCCATATGCAAAATATACTGCAATAAGATTTGAAAATTGACTAAATTTATTTGATTTTGTTATAATAAAGTAAGAATTTATACATTAGGGAGGAAAGGCATGTATATCGACTTATTTGCAGGATGTGGAGGGCTTTCATTAGGACTTCAAAAAGCCGGCTGGACTGGCTTGTTTGCTGTGGAAAAAAATGAAGATGCCTTTTCCACATTAAGACAAAATTTGATTATAAACAGAAAACATTTCCAATGGCCGGATTGGTTGCCGCAAACCAATTTAGATATTAATGAATTATTAATGAATTATGAAGAAGAATTAATGAAATTAAGAGGTCAGGTTCAATTGTTAGTTGGAGGCCCGCCTTGTCAAGGCTTTTCTATGGCGGGTAAAAGAACTGGCAATGATGTTAGAAATCGACTATATAATTCTTATATTAAATTTGTAGAAATTATTGAACCGGAAATGTTGTTTTTTGAGAATGTGCATGGCTTTACAGTGGGATTTAATAGAAAATATAAAGGTAAAATTACAAAAGGGGAACCATATTCTCAGAAGTTAATAAAGAAGCTGAAAAAATTGGGGTATGATGTAGGACATGATGTTATCTTAATGTCTGATTATGGTGTACCTCAAAAACGTAAACGTTTTATATTATTTGCAACTAAGAAAGGAAAGGCTAAAATCTTTTTTGATAAACTATATCAAAAAAAAGATGCTTTTTTATTAAATAAAGGAATACATATCCCTGTTACAGTAAGTGAAGCAATTGGAGACTTGGAAAGACGACATGGAGAGGTGCAGAGTATTGATTCTCCCAAATTTATGAATGGATTATATGGGGAGGTTTCATCAGCTTATCAAGCGTTGATGAGAACTGAAATTGATGTAGATGTAGTTCCGGATAGCCATCGATTTGCAAAACCTAAACAGGATACAATAGAATTGTTTGAACGCTTGATGGAAGTATCTGATGATTCAATTAGGATAACTCCCAAAATGGGACTGGTGGATGGCCTGAAGAAAAGAGGAGTAACACCTTTGAAACGTGATTGTGTGTGTTCAACACTGACATCTATTCCTGATGATTTTATTCATTATTCTGAACCAAGAATTATGACAGTAAGGGAAAGTGCAAGAATTCAAAGCTTTCCTGATGATTATGTTTTTTTGGGAAAATATACGACAGGTGGGAAACGAAGAAAATATGATGTCCCAAGGTATACACAGGTTGCAAATGCTGTACCGCCATTATTTGCAGAGTTGGCTGGATTAGTTTTACAGGAGATGATCAATAATGAGTGAAAAACTCCATTTTAAAGTTAGTGCGGGGTTAAAAAATATTATAGGCAAAGAATTAATTAATGATAAGTTTATTGCAATTTTTGAGCTAGTAAAGAATTCTTATGATGCCGGGGCAAAAGAAGTAACTATAAAATTTGAGAATATATATTCAGATAATTCAACAATATATATTATAGATGATGGAAAGGGTATGTCCAAGCAAGAGATAATTGACAAATGGTTGTTTGTTGCTTATTCAGAGAAGAAAAATAATACATATAGAGATAATATTAAATTCAGAAGAAACTATGCCGGTGCTAAAGGGGTTGGTAGATTTTCTTGTGATCGATTAGGGGAAACAGTTGAATTATTATCTAAGACAAATAAAGATATTAAGGTTAATCGCGTAAAAATAAACTGGAATGAATTTGAAAATGTAGATACGGAAGAGTTTCAGAATATTGAGGTACTATATGATGAAATGCGGAGTAGCTTAATATCAGATCAAGGTACAGTCATAAAGATTTATGGATTGAGAGAAAAATGGAATAGAGATGAGTTATTGCAGTTGAAAAAATCGTTAACCCAACTTGTTAATCCTGAAGCTAACGAGAATTATGATATGTTTAGTGTCATTTTGGATGTTGAAGAAGAGAAAGAAAACGACCGAAAAAAGAGTGAAAATGAAAAAGTTTTTGATAAAGATATTGTAAATGGTAAGGTTATTAATCATGTTTTTGATGTGTTAAATATAAAAACAACAAAAATTACTGCAGCAATTTCCAAGGACGGGAAAAAAATAACAACAACATTAAATGATAGGGGGATACAGTTATTTGAAATACAAGAAAAAAACAAATATGGAATAAAAAATATTAAAGGAACTATTTATAGTCTTAATAGAGCTGCAAAAATTAATTTTACAAAAATGATGGGAATTGAGTCTGTAAATTACGGAAGTGTTTTCATCTATAAAAATGGATTTAGAGTATATCCGTATGGTGAGCCAGAGAAGGATTTTATGAATATAGATAGAAGAAAAGCTCAGGGATATAATCGATACCTAGGTACTCGTGAAATATGTGGTAGAATTGATATTTTTGGCGATAATAAAGGGTTTGTTGAAACATCTAGTAGAAATAATGGTTTTATTTCATCATATGAAACGGAAGAATTGGAAGATTTTTTCTATGAATATTTATTAAAACCACTTGAAAAATATGTTGTTAATATTATTCATTGGGGAGAAGAAGTTATAGATAGTGAAAGCTTGGCAAACACTATGGATGAATATGGTGATCTCGAAGCTGTATTAAAGAAAATAAAAGCAAGGTTTAAACCGGAGTCGTTGCTAAAAGCAACATACAATAAAGAACTGACGGAAGTGATTTTGGAGCATACAAAAAAGAAATCCGAAATTGATGAACTAAAAAAAATTGCAAGAGAAAAATCCGATGACCAATTGCTTAAACAAGCAAATAAGATTGAAAAGGAAACTGAAAAATTAAAGAAAGAGGTGTCTGAAAATCGAAAAGAGCTTCAACAAGCAGTAATAGAACATGAAAAAACTAAAAAGGTTCTTGAAGTAACGCAGAAGCAAGTTGGGGTTTTGCAATCTAAGGCAGATGTTTCTGTCGATAATGTCATTGATGCAATGCATATTATGAAAACATATGCGGACTCTATTGACTCTAATATATCCGAAATTGTGGATATGGTTAGAGATGGAGATGAAATAGACAATATTTTGCCAGTATTTCACGAGATAAGACAAATTTGTTCCAAAATTTTAAACACATATAATTTGGTCATCAATACTGATTATAAAGCGGATACTGGAAATAAAAAAATGGATATTATAAAATTTACAAAAGAATATGTTGAAAAACAATGGAATCATAAACTTCCAGTAGAAATAAAAGGGTTGGATTCAATGGAAGTTTTGTTTAATCCATTAGAGTTTAGTATTATTATTGATAATATTGCGGATAATGCAAGAAAAGCAAATGCAACAAAATTACAAATTGTTTTTGAAGGCAATGCAGATAGTCATTGTATCAAATGGATTGACGATGGTTATGGTATTCAACCAGATGTGGATGTATCTAAAATGTTTGAACAAGGATTTACAACTACAAATGGAACAGGAATTGGTTTATATACAGTACAAAAATATGCAAATAAAATGAATGCTACTGTAACGATTAATAATAAATATAAGGATGGATTTGAATTACTGATGAGGATTTGAATATGGATTTAACGTTTAGAATTATATGGTTTGAAGATGTTGATGAATGGTATAATACTACTTCAAGGAGAGTTTCGAGATATATAAAGAATAAAAATTTTAAAGTTGATATAATGCGTATAAAAAAGGCTTCGGATTTTGATTTAACCGAATATCAATTACAAAATTATGATTTATTAATTATTGATTATGACTTGGAAAAAATATATGAAAAGGATTGTGTTAAGAGTATTTATGGTACAGATATAATTCATATGATAAGGAATGGAAATTTCTTAAATGATATTTTGTTTTATTCAAGTCATGGTTTTGATATAATTAATCAAGTGATGAAACGGGAAGGGCTAGAAGGTGTTTTTCTTGCGGATAGGAATAATGGGGAGTTTATTGAAAAGGTGCAACTTTTAATTGATAAGGCGATTAGAAGAGCTGAGAATCTTATAAACATTAGGGGAATCGTTATGGATACAACCAGTGGCTTTGATAATAAAATTAGGGATCTGGTTAGTATTATGTGGCCTGTTTTGGGAGATAAAGAAGCTGAAATTGCAAATAACATAAAGAAGAAAATATTAAAAGATAATATTAAGACAGCAGAAAGGCTTGATAAAAAATATCCGAATATAAACGCAAATAACATTGATGATTTACTTAATGAACGAGATTTCTCGGCAATCAGACAGGCAAGATTGTTAAGTTGGTGTATAGAATCAAATGAAATGATAAAAAGGAAATTTCAAGAGATATTGAAAAAATATCTGTACATGAGTAATGGTGAGGTGCACGATAAATTTTTTGAATTATATAAAAATGATATTGTATTATACAGAAATGCATTGGCTCATATTAAGAACACTCCATCTATAGATAGTAAGGTGATTATTGGAGAGGTGGATGGAAAAGCTGTGCAGTTTGATCAACAATTATGCGATGCGTTAAGAAAAAAGCTTTTAAGTTATGAAAATATATTGGATGAGATGTATATGTTTATTGAGAGTAATTTTTAACATTTGTGGAGCATAGTTTTTTTATGTAAAATTTTAATTGGTTTCTGAATGAAAAATCCTAATCCCCAAGATATGCTGGATAGAATAGTGTAAGTGGAGACGATTAGGATTACAATAAAGAATCTACTATACTATATTGAGAATGGTGTCGCAAGCCAAACTCAAGCATAGGAGGTGCTCCAAATGGACAATAAAAGCTTATCACATACACGGTGGAAATGCCAATACCATATAGTTTTTATTTTAAAATATAGGAAAAAATATTGTATGGCTGAATTAGGACAGATATGAGAGAAATATTCGATATTTGATGTCAATATAAAAAACGTTGAAATAATAGCTGAAGCAGTTTGTGTAGATCATGTACATCTCAGAGTAGTAAATCCGCCCCAAATAATTATTTCAAATTTTATGAAGGGTACTTAAAGGGAAAGAGTGCGTTGATTAGCTATGACAGAAATTCCTAATTACAAAGTAAATTGGATAAAGTGTTTGGGGCAAGAGGATATTACGTGGAAACAATTGGTGATATCACTGATGAAGCAGTTCAGAAATATATAAACGAGCAAGCAGAGGATTCGAGAGAAGAAGATACAAGAAGTACCGTTTTGTAACGGATTGGTGGAGGAGTTTGCGATACCGCCCTTTTGAGAGATCAATAGCAATAGTCCATTGGAGGGCTGATAATAAATAACCACTTGAAGTGGTGGTTACTAACTTAGTCATTGCACTAGTTACACCACAAGGAGCACACCGAATGGAAAACAAACGAAAAAACGCAGTCCTGGAAATCTTAAACTACTGGAAAATCACAGAATTTCTAGGTCAGATCGACATTCCACAGGAAAGTACAGAGAACAAAAAGCTAATTAAGAATATTAAGAATGGCAAAGAGGTTAAGGCAGAGAAGATCGAGGTCTTCTTTGATTTGCCAGTTTTGTCGGCTTCTGATATTGATCTGGAAATGATCCTGGAAAATGACAGGGACGACTATGCGAAGTTTCCTTCGGTTGGTGATGAGATCTATTTTTGTCTGGGGAAGGTAGAGCGGAATACAGTAGTTGATTATCTTGAGAAGTTTATAGAGGATAAATCCGATAATCCTGAGATAGCTTATCCGAAAAAGAGTGCGATCGCATGGTGCTCATTCAAGACAGATACGAAAGGCGTGTATCTTAAGAATAGTTTCCAGCTGTCATCGATACTGTGGGCAGTTGCCAGGTGGGATGAGTCAAGAGCACATAAGAGTCATGACTTTGCTCTCGATACTAACGAATATAAAGAACTTGTTGGAGAGATCGATGGGGAACTGCAGAACCAGAATGTTGATGAGTTCATTTCAACCATATATGAAAAGATTTTTAACGAGTATGTGAAACACAGATTCTCAGAGGATTCGCAGAAATCGATGGGAATTGCCGAATACAACAGGTATGCGAGCGAACAGGCCAGAGATGCGGACGAGGACGCATTTGACTATGCGGATCTGGGTAAAAGCTTCTTTCTGAATGACATTATCCAGGTGTCAGAGCTGGTTCAGAACGGGAGCTTTGGCGATGGGAATGAATATGAGAAGAAAGTGATCGAGTACATTCTGGCAGGGTACGAAAAGTCGAAAGGCCCAGACGATTTACCGAGAACGATCATCTCGCCGGATGCGGGAAAAAGTGAGATGAAGTTGTTCTTTGACAGAATTCTTAACGTTACAAATTCGCCAAGGGGAAAATGGCCGGCCAAATATATGCCGGCGTTGATGCAGCAGGTTGCGGTCAATATAGCGATCAGACAGGATGGGGATGCTCCTGTTTTTTCTGTAAATGGACCTCCCGGAACGGGAAAGACTACATTGCTCAAGGAGATCGTGGCAAGCAATATTGTTGAGCGTGCCAGACTTCTCGCTGAGAACGCAGAAGATTCAGACTCTATATTCGAAATGCATTCATTTTCTCATGGCCCGCTAGAGGCAAATGAGAATGCCTATTACCAGTATGCGCCTCATTATTATTCGATAAATGTTGATGAGATCAACAATTATAGTATGCTGGTCGCGTCATGTAACAATGCGGCGGTGGAAAATATCACGATAGATCTTCCGAAGGCGAGGGATATACTTGACAGTCTGGAGTCGTCTAGAGATGATGAAGAGGAGATCCGCTGCGGTCTGGATGAGGTTCATGATTTGTTTGATATCAACAAGTCAGGTGATGTGGAGACTATAACCAGATATGGTAAGAGCCATGAAGAGAAGGATATTTATTTTACGCGTTATGCGGATAAACTTTTAGGCGGAGCCGACTGCTGGGGCCTTATATCCGCTCCGTTTGGCAGAAAGGCAAATATCCGTAAGTATTGCAATTCGGTCCTGAAGCCATTTGTGGAGGACTATAAATCGAATGGTGTCAGAGAGCAGCATAAGGCAAAATATCTGGAGGTAAGAAAAAAGTTTTTATCTCAATATAAACTGGTGGAAAGCCTGCGAAATGAGTTGGAACAGATCTGTGCTCTGGCAAGTTCGGTTCCTGTGGAGTTGCAGGAAAATGCACCAGAGGATTTGTCATGTGAAATAAGTGATGTGGAAAGAAAGCGGCAGATGTTTGAGCGTCAGTTATTTGCTGAACAAAAAGAGCTGATCGAGCTTGAGGAAAGCAGACCGAAGGGATTGTTCGCAAGGCGTAAGGATACATCCGCAAGAGATATATTCATTCAGGAGAAGAAAGCGACAATATCAAAACTTAATGGAGAGATAACTTCTTTGAACAATAGGATATCAGGCCTGCAGAATCTTCAGGAATACCAGCGGTGTATTTCAAAATACTCGCATGGGCAGATGAAGATGACCCCGGTGGACGCTGCATTTATGGAACGTTATGTATCCGAGGACGACAGGCTGTCAACAAAAGCACAGATAACCAATCCATGGTTTACCGCCCAGTACAATAGAGAGCGTGAAAAGTTATTCCTGTATGCATGTAAGCTGCACAAAGAATTTGTCATTTCTTCAAAATGCATGCGGCATAATATCATCAACCTGATGATTGCGTGGAATGTGTTTGATGATTGTGGTGAGAGGATGAAGCTTGCTGACAGAGAAGAAGCCATGCCATATATGCTCCAGAGCATTTTCCTGCTCACCCCTGTGATATCCACGACATTTGCTTCTGCGCAGACATTTCTGGGCGATGTGAAGAAAAGCGGAGTGCTTGGAACTCTTATCGTCGATGAGGCGGGACAGGCACAGCCACAGATGGCAGTTGGTGCGATGTTCAGATGCAGAAAGGCGATCATAGTCGGAGATCCAAAGCAGATCGAGCCTGTGGTTACCGCAGAGACTGACATGATAAAACAGCTGCTTACCGCAGAGATATTGGCAGGTTACAAGGATAAGAAAATCTCTGTGCAGGCATTTGCTGACTATATAAATCCGTATGGAACTTATCTTGGAAAAGATGAGGAGAAAGAGTGGGTAGGCTGCCCGTTGGTAGTCCATAGGCGCTGCATTGACCCGATGTACACAATCTCAAATGTGCTTTCATATGATGGAACTATGAAGCAGCAGACGGCAGCACCTAAGGCTGATAGGGCAAAGACATTTATTTTGGACAAGAGCTGTTGGATAGATGTAGCCGGTGCTGAGAATTCGGGCAAGAAGGATCATTTTGTCAAGGCACAGGGGGAGCTTGTGCTGAAACTTCTGGCGAGAAAATTTGAACGGGATCCTATCGATATCCCGAGGCTGTTTATCATCACACCATTTACATCGGTGAAAGAGGGAATGCTGGAGATGATAAAGAAATCGGAGTTATACGGAAAAGAGCCAAGAGTCAGAAAATGGCTTAATGCAAATAACATTGGAACTGTGCACACTTTCCAGGGGCAGGGAACGGATGAGGTTATATTCCTGCTCGGATGCGACAGCAAATCTATGGGAGCAGTCAACTGGGTGAACAATAATATTGTAAATGTTGCAGCGACAAGGGCAAAATTCAGATTCTACATGATAGGCGATAAGTCGGTATGGACTTGCAGGCCGGTGAGGGTTGCGAGAGAATGCACAGCAGAGATACTAACAGATAAAGAGGTTGCTGAGCTGCTTGGCGATAAGACCGAAGAGGCTAAGTCTGCATCTTTAAAGATGTCTATGATATGCCCAGAATGCGGGAAAAAGTTGGTTGAAAGATCGGGGAAATTTGGAAAATTCATAGGTTGCTCGGGCTTCCCGAAATGCCGGTTTACGCAGTCGGTATAGGAACAGAGCAACACCCCGTTGCTTTCCCCAATCCCCGCAATCTGTTATGATATCCATAACGGAGGTGAGTACAATGGAGACAAAGGACGTTATATTAGAACTTCGAACCAAACGAGGATTATCCCAGGATGACCTGGCAGAGAAGGTCATGGTCACAAGGCAGGCGGTATCGCGCTGGGAGAATGGCGAGACGGTGCCGAATACAGATACGTTGAAACTGCTTTCAAAAGAGTTTGATGTATCGATAAACACTCTGCTTGGTGAACCGAGGAAACTGATATGTCAGTGCTGTGGAATGCCGCTTGAGGACGATGCCATTATGGGGCGGGACAGCGATGGTTCACTGAACGAGGACTACTGCAAATGGTGTTACGCCGACGGCACCTATACCTATAGCAACATGGATGATCTGATCGATGTATGTGTGAAGAATATGGTGGGGGAGAATTTCACTGAGGAGCAGGCGAGAGCATATTTGAAGGAAATTCTGCCGAAGCTTGATTATTGGAAGCGTTATGAGCAGCTAAGTGATGGCGGCCAGTTTGAGGCATTTAAAGAGCAGCTTATAGACGAGATCAATGCGCTTCATATAGAGGGGATGCCTCACCTTGAAAGACTCAATGCGCTTGTTGGCAAATATGTGAATCTCGAGTATCGTTTGCCAAATGGCATGAATGTCAAATTCCTTGATGACGAGAAAACATATCTGGGAAATCAGCTGGAATGTGAGTTTGGTGGAGACAGATGTTTTGGGGTCCTGGCGGATATGGATTTTATATTGATATCGACATATGAGGCGGAAGGGACAAATCCGGAGCTGGTTCTTTATAAAAAGAGGTAGTATAATGAGTTAGGTTATTTCGTCAATAATCTTTCACAATTTATATTACAGGGGGAAATACATATGATACAATGTGCCGGATGTGGCAGCAATCTGGTATATGATATAGCAAGAAAGAAAATGTACTGCAAAGCATGTGGAAATGAATACGAGCCGGAGAGTGTCGACAAGGATGAGGACAGCGAGGAACGCAAGCTTATGGAACTTACTGTATTCATTTGTCCGCAGTGTGGTGGGGAGATATACAGTACAGATGAATCAGCGACGGGATTCTGCAGTTACTGCGGGGCAGCGACTATGCTTTCCAGCCGGCTGAAAAGCGAGAGAAGACCGGATTATGTGATACCGTTTGCGGTGACGAAGGACATGTGCAAGGCATCATATGCCACAGTCATGAAGAGGGCGATATACGCTCCGAACAGGCTGAAACACAGACGAAATGTGCAGGAGTTCCGTGGAATCTACATGCCGTATTGGCTGTGTGATGTTGACCAGAAAGGTAAAACAGCTGTCAGGGCGACGGACAGCTATAGCTCAGGGGTTGATACAGTCAGTCATACATATAATGTAAGATGCTTTGCGGATAATCATTATGAGAATATAACCATGGATGCATCATCGCTGTTTCCGGATGATCTCAGCAGTAAGGTGGCACCATTTGACTCGGCGGATATGAAACCATTTTCCATGGGATATCTGAGCGGGTTCTACGCGGATCTGCCGGATGTGGATTATGGTGTGTACAGGGATAAGATAGCGCAGGTGACAGGTGATATGGCGTATGATGTGATGATGAGTAAGATAAAGCATCATCTATGTACATACGATGCTATCGGTGAACCGGAGGAGCCATTGTCAGAAACGATGGATATAAAGATCACTGGAGCAAAGACCGGGTTGTTTCCTGTGTGGCTTTTGTCATACAAGAACGGTAAGCGTATTGCATATGCAGCGGTAAATGGCAGCACAGGAAAAGTGGCTGCGGATATACCGCTTGATATCGGCAAGTTCCTGCTGGGATGCCTGATAGGAGTGGCTCCATTATACTTTTTGCTGAACTTATTTCTTACGGTGAGACCTGGCGTTCTGCTCGCATTTGTATCTGCGATAGGTGCGCTTGTGACCATGATATATTGCGATGAGATGGAGAAGATAGCGGATGTAGAGACACATGAAAATGATGTGGGATTCTTCGCAAGGCATACACTCAATGTAAAGAAAAGTGGAGGCAGGAAGAAAAAACTACAAATAAAAAAGCTACAAACAAAAAAGCCACAAAAAAATACAAAAAGAAAATTAAAAAATAAGATAACTTCATTTATAAAGTTTTCTTGTTTTCTTGAAGTCATACAGCTGATAGCATGCATGATATTATTTTTCTGCCTGAAGTTTGGAATAAATCCTTTACTTTTTAACTGGGATATTATGGGAAAGGCCAGTTATGTTGTGGCGGTCATCTCGTGTCTGGTTGCCATTTACGGAGCAGTAAAAGGCATAGCAAACGTGAGAAGAGTAAAAAGAAAAAGTGGCGTCATGGGATTATTTATTGCCTTTGCCACCATTCTGTCTGTAGTGGTTGTGTTGATAAAACCGGTTATGGATAAGTATTATTATGGATGCGTGCTCCTGGTGGGTGCTGCAACCATTCTGACGCTTATAGACCTGGTTATCAGCCACAACCGGATGTCCACAAGACCACTTCCGCAGTTTGAGTACAAGGGAGGTGATCATCGTGCGTAGAGCGATAATTGGCAGAGTGGTGATCACTGTAATGATCATGCTGCTGTTTCTGGTTGTGGGATGCAACGGTGCAGTGACTGTCCACGCATCTGAAAATGATCAGGATGATTCGTACAGTTACCACTATAAAGTGATAATCAAGGATTATGCCAATGTGTTGACTAAAAGTCAGGAAGAACAACTGATGGAGACTATGCAGGAGACAGCCCGTTATTGTAATGTATTATGCGAGATATCGGAATTTGCATTCCATTCTTCAGCGTACCATGCTGAGTCATCCTACAAAAGGGAATTGGGCACCCTGGATGGTGTTATGTTCCTCATTGATTTGTATAATAGACAGATATACATCTATTCTTATGGCGAACCGTATAAGATCATCACCAAGACAAATGCGTATACGATAACAGACAATGTCTATGAATATGCAAGTGAAGAGAAATATTTTGAGTGCGCAAATGAGGCATTCAAGCAGATAAATATGCTGCTGGTAGGAGAGCAGATAAGCCGTCCAATGAAGCATATCAGCAACATACTCCTTGCAATAATATTTTCTATATTGCTTAATTATCTTCTGCTGAAGAAGACGTCAAAGGTATATGACATTGGTTCAAAAAATCTGCTTACCGGTACAAAGGTTTCATATAACATGAATCAGAAATATGATATGCTCACTGAAACGAGAAGTACAAGATCCGGTTCCGGCGGCCATGGCGGAATTGGTGGAGGCGGCTTTGGAGGCGGAGGCATCGGTGGAGGTGGCGGTGGCCACAGCTTCTAGTCAAAGAGAAGAAAATCTGACAAAATATAAACGATGAAAAATGCTGTGAAGAATTTTCGAAATTCACAGCATTTTATTTTCATAAGGAGGGACCCACGTAAGTGGGAGGAATCCTTGTGAAGTACGCAGACGCCGCGCGAAGCGCCTAACATGCGTCTGCTCCTTTTGTAACGTTTTTCAATTATACTGGTCTTATATGTGAAGGGAGGTAAAAAACTTGGCGTCAGGAAAAGAAAAAAATGAAATAGAAGAAATATACGAAAAGTACTACAAAGACGTATATCGTTTTGTGCTGGCACTGTCTAAGAATCCCCACATAGCCGAAGACATAACACAGGAGACATTTGTTAAAGCGATAAAAGCTGTGGATCGGTTCAAAGGAGACTGTGATATAAAGGTCTGGCTCTGTCAGATAGCCAAGAATACATACTTTACATATGCGGGCAAACAGAACCGGGAGCAGGTGGACGTTGACGCGGTAAATAACCGGTCAGAGTCACAGGCTGCACTTATGGGGGATGCGGAGTATGATCTCATATCAGAGACGGTTGATAAGGAGCAGGCTATAAAGATTCACAGAATACTGCATGAACTGCCGGAGCCATATAAAGAAGTGTTCACGCTCAGGGTATTCGGTGAACTGAGATTCGGACAGATCGCTGATATATTTGGCAAGACGGAGAGCTGGGCAAGAGTGACATATCACCGTGCCAGAATGATGATAATGGATAAAATGTAACAGAAACAGGAGGTATAATAGTGAATAAAGATTGTGAAATTATAAAAGATCTCATACCACTTTACGTGGATGGCGTGTGCAGCGAGGAGAGCAAGGCAAAGGTTGAGGAGCATATAGAGCATTGTCCTGATTGCCTGATGACGGTTGAGCGCATGAAGTCGCATCTTGTGCTTCCGATGGAGGATAGTTCAGGTGTAAAGGGATTTAAGAAATTTGTAAATAAAAAGATAAGAGGAAGAGCGCTGGCGGTTATATTGATATTTGTGCTGCTCTGGATAGTGCTCAACTGGGCGATAACCTGCAGGTGGACTGAGGTTTGGCCAAAGATGACATCGGAGGGGATACAACAGGCTGCCCAGGTTGTCGAGATAGACGGAATGTTGTACCTTCACCAGAATGGCCTTGAGGGAATGGGACAGATAGTAGATATAAGTACTTCAGATGAAATGGATAGCGGCGTATTCAAATTCTATCTCGGGGAGCAGGGGCTGACATCACTTGATATATTTGGAAATGCAAGGTCGTGGATGTCAAGTGAGGCGTATCAGAGCTTTGGAGGATATAGAGAGGGTGCGGCTGTCCCTCAGACAGAACATGAGGATACAGGCAGTTCAGATATATACTATGGCGATGAGGAGCCAAGAGTTATAAATAAGATTGTGTATTGTCACAAGGATGGAACCGTGGTTGCGACTCTCTGGGAGGAGAGCCAGAATCTGCCGATCCTGAACAGTGAAAAATAGAATGTGTATGCCACATAAAACTCACATTACAAATAATTAAAGTAAAAACCAACCTTTTTTGCCATTTAATTGAATGATCCATGATATACTAGCATTGTGCATGACGTTCACGCTGTATTTAAAGGGGTATTGCCCCAGTTATGAAAAGGATAGTAAGCTAAATGGGAAATAAGAAAAAGATGGTGTTCAACGTATTGTTCCTGGTTCTCATATTTGCCGGAACGATATACGGAGTGTTTCACGGCGAGGATATAGGACAGATATCTGATATACTTCAGACGGTGAATCCTTGGTGGCTCATACCGGGAGTGGTATGTGTTGTGGTATTTATATGGGGAGAATCAATTATCATTCATTATATGATGCGAAATCTTGGAGTGAATGTAGGCGGGGGAACCTGTTTCCTGTTCTCGTCGGTTGGATTCTTTTTCAGCTGTATCACGCCATCTGCATCAGGTGGACAGCCGGCTCAGATATATTATATGAAGAAAAAGAAGATACCAATCCCGGTGTCAACTCAGGTACTGCTCATAGTGACGATCATGTACAAGCTGGTGCTGGTACTTCTGGGACTTGGAATAGCTATATTTGGACAGAGTTTTATACATACATATATAGATGATGTGCAGTGGGTATTTTATCTTGGACTTGTGCTGAACGTTGTGTGTGTGGCAGGAATGGTGCTGTTCGCATTTCACCCGTCGATTGCAAAGGCATTTGTGGTGAATGGCAGTAGACTTCTTGAGCGGATGAAGTTTTTAAGACACAAGAAGTCCCGTGAGGAAAAGCTCGCGGCATCAATGGAAAAGTACAACCAGACTGCGGATTACATGGTAGGACATTTCGGGATGCTGGTGGTAGTGTTCATTATAACAGTTGTGCAAAGATTCTCACTATTTGCAGCTACATGGTTTGTGTACAAGGCGTTTGGACTTTCAGGAGCATCATCATGGCTTATCATTCTCATGCAGGGAGCCATAGCAGTTGCGGTGGATATGCTTCCCCTTCCGGGTGGTATGGGAATCAGTGAAAAACTCTTTATGGAGATGTTCTTGCCGATATTTGGTAGCACATTGCTCCTGCCGGGCATGATACTCAGCAGAGGGCTGGGATACTATACTGAGCTGATAATCAGTGCAATATTTACAGTGGTGGCAAGCTTTGTGATAGGAAGGAGATCTGAATGAAACCAAGATCAGAGATGAGCATGGAGCTCTATGAGATGATGCTTGACCGGGGATATCCCGAGGAGTTCTGTGATCTCATAACAAAGAATCTGAATACGGATTTTACGGCGGGCAGGATGATGGGCTATCTGTCGCATTATCAGGAGCTGCCTCTTGAGGAGATTGTGGATGAGATGTTGTCCATTCTCGCAGACCGGAACCGTATCATGCAGAAGAAGCAGCTTGAGAGCAACAATGCCGAGTGGAACCGTTTTCTGGAGGAAGGCTTCGGACTGGATGAAGATGATGAATAATCTTTATAATAGTTGAGTTTCTTAACTGGTAAAATCTGTCGTTATATGGTACAAATATTTATAGAAAAGTATATGGAAAAAGGATTGATATAATGACGGAAAATGAAGCTAATCAGAGCGCTGAGGAACAGGAGAAAAAGGTACAGAGTGAGATAGAAGAGACCCTGGCCGGGGCCGGTATTGGTATGTGGACCATGGTGCTCATGAACGACGGCAGATCCATGCTGTATGCGAACAAGAAGATGAACGCTCTTCTTGGAACGACTGATGATCTGTCGCCTGAAGATAGATATGTAAAGTGGATAGCAGGCATTACTGAGGAGTCACAGCAGGCCACCGCTGAATACATGGAGACCATAAGACGCGACGGCAAGGCTGAGGTTATATATACTTGGATGCATCCAACCAGAGGACTGTTGCACATAAGATGTGGCGGTGTTCGGGACAGGAGTTTTACCGATGGCATAAAAGTCAGAGGCTACCATCAGGATATAACCGCTGTGCGCAATGCGGAACAGGCTCACAAGGAGGAACTCCGGGAGCAGGATTCGGTTATCGAGGCTGTTAGCAGCATATATTTTATTGTGTGGATATTCGATCTTCAGACCGGTAAGGTGCGGGTTATCAAGGAAGGTGATACCTTCAGAAAGCCGGCACAGAATGCGGATTACGAAGCAGGAAAGACAATAGAAAATGTGATAAATGACTGTGTGGTTGAAGAGGATCGTGAGCAGATGCGCAGATTCTACAATCTGGACAGGCTGGCGGAGAAACTCAGGACGGAGAAGAGCGTCAGTAAGGATTTCCGGGACACTTTATATGGCTGGTGCCGTATAACGGCGATTCCAGTCAGGACGGATGAGGAGAGTGAACTCACCCGTATACTCATAGGTGTTCAGGAGATCGACGAGGAGAAGAAGGAGGAGATCCGTGCCCAGAAGCTGCTTGCCGAAGCTTACGAAGAGGCCAAGCGTGCAAATACAGCGAAGACGGAATTTCTTTCACGCATGTCACACGACATAAGAACACCTATCAACGGAATCCTTGGAATGTCACGAATTGCCGAACAGTGCATAGATGACAGGGACAGAGTGATGGATGCGCTGTCCAAGATAGATGATGCTGGAAAACAGCTTGAACTGCTCATCAACGATGTTCTTGATATGAGCAGACTTGAGAGCGGAAGAACGGAGCTCACCAGTGAACCGTTTGACATAATAAAGGTTTTGAGAAGTGGATATGATCCGATCCTGGTCATGGCACAGGAGAACGATGTGAAGCTTACGGGTGCTCATTTCAATATAAAGCACAACATGGTTATAGGCAGTCCGCTTCATCTTCAGCGGATCTCTCTCAATATATTGACAAATGCCATCAAGTACAACAAGCCGGGCGGAACGGTAGAGGCGTGGATGGACGAGATACCTGTAGACGGCAGGCATTCCAATTATGTGTTCAGGATAGCTGACACAGGAGTTGGAATGAGCCAGGAGTTCATCAGCCACCTGTTTGAGCCATTTTCAAGGGAGCACACTGATGCGGGAACAAAGTATCGGGGAACAGGTCTTGGCATGGCTATTACCAAGGAGCTTCTCGACCTCATGGGTGGAAGCATAGAGGTTGATAGTAAGCCGGGTGTGGGTTCTACATTTACCATGAAGATACCATTTGAGATCTGTACAGATGTCGTTGAGCCGGAGAAGCCAGAGGATCACGAGGCAGTCAGACTTGATGGAATGAAGATATTGCTGGTTGAGGACAATTCGCTCAACATGGAGATAGCAACATTTATGGTGGAGACGGCTGGTGCTGTTGCCACAACTGCGGCAAATGGCCGTGAGGCTGTTGAGATATACAGATCACATCCGGCTGGAAGCTTCGATGTGATACTCATGGATGTGATGATGCCGGAGATGGATGGCCTTGAGGCCACCAGGCAGATAAGAAGCTCAGACCTTGAGGATGCCGGAACCATTCCGATCATTGCCATGACTGCAAATGTATTCGCAGAGGATGTGAAGAAGTGCAAGGCGGCGGGCATGAATGAGCACATAGCAAAGCCACTTGATGAGGATAAGGCATTACATATAATTGCGGGATACAGACATTAAACACAATAAGATACACGATTAAAGAGATAATGATACAGTAAGTAAAAAGCAGTCTGCGGACATCGCCAGTGTTATACATGGTGATGATCCGTCAGACTGCTTTTTATTAATTATATTGAAATGTCTGTCTAGCCGATGCCTCCGAGAAGGATACCAAGTATCAATACAAGGAGACATACAGGACAGTAGATGTATTTGCATATAGGCACGAACTTCTCTGTGAACTTCTTTTCCCTTCCGGTGTTGACCTGTGTCTCAACATATTTCTTGCCACATACCCAGAAGAACATGATTCCGGCAAGTCCTGCGCCAAGTGGGCAGATGTAGATGGACAGTACATCCATCCAGTCAGATACGATACCCTGTATACAGATGGATACCACAACTGCTATGACACCGATGATGGCACATGCAGGTTTTCTGCCAACTCCAAGCTTCTCCTGCACCGTTGCGATTGGTGCTTCGTACAGGTTGATTAGTGATGACAGTCCCGCCATGAACACAGCCACAAAGAAGAGGATGGCAACAATATAACCGCCAGGCATGGACTTGAACAGGCATGGCAGATAGATGAACAGCAATCCCGGGCCGCCCTGGTTGAGCTGTGCTCCGGCAGTTGCCATGGCAGGTATGATTACCAGTGCGGCAAGCATGGCAGCAATCGTATCGAAAAGTGCAACACGTCCGGCAGCCCCCGGTATATCCTCATCGTCTGGCAGATATGAGCCGTATATCAGAGTTCCGTTTCCCGCAACTGAGAGTGAGAAGAATGCCTGTCCCAGCGCAAATATCCATGTCTTTGGATCTGCAAGTACATTTGGCTCTATGCGGAAGATGTATTTGTATCCCTCTATGGCTCCCGGCTGGCATGCCGCATATATGGTCAGGATGATGAACAATACGAAGAACGCCGGCATCAGGATCTTGTTGGCCTTCTCAATACCGTTGCCCACGCCGAACATAAGGATGGTGATTCCGATGGCAAGTGCAATGATCTGCCATGCATTGTTGCCAAATGAAGATGCCATTCCGCCGAAGTTTGAAGCAAAGCCGTCTATATCCTCCGGTGACAGTGTGCTTCCGGTGAAAGCTCCGATCATGTATTTCAGTATCCAGCCCATGACGACCGTGTATCCGATGGCCATTGCCAGTGCGCCGAGCACAGGTATGCCGCCCAGCAGTTCACCGAGCTTTCGCTTGCCCTTTTTCTCCATGGCGATTCCAAATGCATCGATTGGACCGGATCTTGTAGCTCGTCCGAAGCTCATCTCTCCGATAACTCCGGTGAATCCGATGAGTACCACAAATATAAAATATGGTATGAGATAGGATCCGCCTCCGTACATGGAGACTCTTGTAGGAAACATCCAGATGTTGCCCATGCCCACGGCAGAGCCGATGCAGGCCAGGATGAAGCCCCATTTGTTGTTAAAAGATTCTCTCTTTTTCATGTATAATTCCTCCCAAATGTGTTCGTTACCGCATTGGCGGACCTCCCTCATAGTCCGTAAATTACGTTAACTTAATTAATATACATGAATATCATTTGGAAGTAAATTAAATAATGTGGACATGACTTAAAACATAGCTGCAAAAGCAAGAATTTAATTGAAAAATAACCGGCAGGTGGCGTACAATGTACCAGAAAAATGGAAAAAGTTATTTGAATATTATCTGAGAGGTGAGAAGATTGACAAAGGACAGATATGAACATATAGTACATCCATTTCCCCCACTATACGATGAGAAATCAAGGATACTCATACTGGGAAGCCTGCCATCGGTGAAGTCCAGGGAGCAGATGTTCTTCTACGGACATCCGCAGAACAGATTCTGGAAGGTCATCAGCAGAGTGCTTGGCGAGAAACTTCCGGTGACCATAGATGAGAAGAAAGCCATGCTGCATGCACACCACATAGCCCTGTGGGATGCGATCTACAGTTGTGACATCATAGGTTCAAGCGACAGCAGTATAAAGAATGTTACGCCCACGGATCTGTCGAAGATAGTGGAAGCTTCCAAGGTCACAAAAGTGATATGCAACGGCAAGACCTCAGGAAAGTTTTATGCAAAATATCAGCAGAAGATACTTGGCATAGAACCTGTTGTACTTCCGTCCACAAGCCCGGCAAATGCTGCGTTTTCGGTGGATAAGCTGGTTGACATCTGGGGTGCTGAGATACCGGATATATGCAAATTATAGACAGAAGATAAACTCATACATAACATTTTCAAAAGCTTTCTGTAGAATGATGTACAACGAGTGAGAATATGTTATCATAGAGACCGCAGCCGGATGGAGTCAGATATCCGCTGTGAATATAGAATACTCATAATGAAGTTAAAAGGAGAGAGAAGAGATGGCATTAAGTTTTATCGAGATACTTAAGGTAGTATTCCTTGGTATCGTGGAAGGAGTCACAGAGTGGCTCCCGATCAGTAGCACAGGACATATGCTTCTTGTGGATGAATTTATCTCACTGAATGCGAGCACTGATTTCAAGGAAATGTTTTTCGTGGTGATACAGCTTGGAGCGATACTTGCTGTCGTGACCATATTCTGGAATAAGATGTGGCCTTTCCAGCTCAAAGACAAGACACAGCCTGTCATGAAGAAAGATACCTGGAGTATGTGGTTCAAGACAGTTGTTGCATGTATACCTGGAGCGATAGTTACGATACTGTTTGATAATTACATAGAGGCGCATTTGCACACAGCGGTTGTCATAGCGATTGCCCTTATTTTCTATGGAATAGCATTTATTGTGATTGAGAACTGGAACAAGACCAGAACACCGAAGGTTGAGACGCTGAACGACATAACATACAAGACAGCATTTCTTATAGGTATGTTTCAGGTGCTCTCCATCATACCGGGTACATCCCGTTCAGGTGCCACCATCATAGGCGCTCTGCTCATCGGTGTATCAAGAGTGGCAGCAGCGGAGTTCACATTCTTCCTTGCGGTTCCGGTTATGTTCGGACTCAGTGCTCTGAAGATGATCAAATTCGGACTGTCATTTACAAGTGCTGAGTTCGCTATACTTATTATAGGTTGTGTCGTTGCATACCTTGTATCCATTGTTGTCATCAAGTTCCTGATGAGCTACATCAAGAAGCATGACTTCAAGATATTTGGCTGGTACAGGATCGTGCTCGGAGTTATAGTTCTTGCATATTTTGCCTTATTTGCATAGCTTATAAATAAATAAAATCAAAAATTGCATAATATATATAGTATGTGCTATAATGCCCATGAATTGTGCATTATAGCACATATTAACATTGTGATAAAATTTTATGGGAGAAGAAAGATGGCAAAGGTTTCAATCATCATTCCAACATATAACGTAGAGATGTATCTGGTGGAGTGTATGGATAGTGTTGTAAATCAGACATTGAAGGATATCGAGATCATATGTATCAATGACGGATCTACAGACAGTTCACTTGAAATATTAAAGGGATATGCGGAGAAAGACGACCGTATCATTATTGTTGACAAGGAAAATGGCGGTTATGGAATAGGCATGAATATCGGTCTTGATAAGGCTACAGGTGAGTATATTGGTATAGTTGAGCCTGACGATTTTGTGCCACTTAATATGTATGAGGAACTGTACAACAAGGCGGTTGAGAACGACCTTGACCTTGTAAAGGCAGATTTCTATAGATTTAAGCGCAACGATGACAATGGCAACATGACTTTGGTGTACAACCACTTGTCACCGAATGCAGAGGATTATAATGTTGTGTTCAATCCAAGCGAGACACCAAGTGCGATCCGTTTCATTATGAACACATGGAGTGGAATCTACAAGAGAAGCTTCATAGAGGAGTATCATATCAGACACAACGAGACTCCGGGAGCATCATTCCAGGACAATGGTTTCTGGTTCCAGACATTTATATATGCCAAGAGAGCTATGATAGTGAACAAGCCATATTATATGAACCGCAGAGATAACCCGAATTCATCTGTTCACAGCAGAGAGAAGGTATACTGTGTCAATGTTGAGTATGATCACATCAGAGATATACTTGTAAAGGATCCCGAGATCTGGGAGCGTTTCAGAGGCGTATACTGGCTCAAGAAATACCACAATTACAACGAGACGATCAGGAGAATCGGACCTGAATTCAAGAAGGATTATATAAGAAGATACAGCTCCGAGTTCAAGAGAGCAATGGAGATGCAGGAGATTGATCAGACTATATTTACAAAGCTTGAGTGGGCGAACATCCAGTTTATCATCAAGTCCCCTGACGATTACTATTATACAAGGATCGCATGTACAGATCGTGAGCGCAAGCTTGAGAGAGAAGTCAAGAGACTCCGTGGTCTGGTTCATCAGACCCGTGCAGATCTGGACAGAGTGAAGAAGACACCTACATTCAGGATCGGTGCGGTCATTATGTTCATACCTAGAAAGATCAAGAGTTTATTTAGTCGAAACAAATAGAGGTAAAGCTATGGGTACAAAGGTATCAGTTATTCTTCCTGTTTACAATGTGTCTGATTATCTGCGCCAGTGCATGGACAGCATAGTGGGTCAGACACTTAAGGATATAGAGATCATTTGCGTGGATGATGGCTCCACAGATGATTCTCTGGCGATATTGAAGGAATATGAGGCGAAGGATCAGCGTGTAAAGGTTATACAGCAGGCAAATGCCGGAGCCGGGGCAGCGAGAAACAAAGGTCTTGAGATCGCGACCGGAGAGTATCTTTCATTTCTGGATTCCGATGATTTCTTTGAGCCGGACATGCTGGAAAAGGCATGGAGCAAGGCTCACGAGACCAGAGCTCAGGTAGTTGTGTTCAGATCAGATCAGTACAGAGAGGATCTTCAGGAATTTGTTCAGGTCAGATGGACACTTCACGAGAAGGAGCTTCCACCGTACAGACCAATGTATTTTCGTAATTTCACGGGCAATATATTCAAGGTATTTGTGGGATGGGCTTGGGATAAGCTCTTCAGCAGGGAATATGTTGAGGAGAACCATTTCCGATTCCAGCAGCTCAGAACTTCGAATGATATGCTGTTCGTATTTTCAGCGATAGCATTTGCAACAAATATAGAGATAGTGGACGAGGTGCTTGCACACCAGAGAAGAAACAATCCAAAGTCATTGTCCAACACCAGAGAGAAGTCATGGCAGTGCTTCCACGAGGCTCTTGTGGCACTCAAGGCGGCGCTTGAAGCCCACGGCAATTTCTGGGAGTATGAGCAGGATTACATCAACTATGCACTGCATTTCAGTCTGTGGCATCTGGAGACCATCACAGGACCAAAGAAGGAGGTTCTGTTCAACAAACTTAAGGAAGAGTGGTTCGAGGAGTTTGGTATCAAGAGTCTTTCAGAGGAGTGCTTCTACAACAAGACCGAGTATGGCAAGTACAAGGTTATCATGGATAAGACCTTTGAGGAGTATGAGAAGGCAACAGCATAGAAAAGAAAAAACAGTTTCACCAGTCGATCGGTGAAACTGTTTTTTTGTAGACAAATGTGTGTATCAGAACAGGTTCATAGCACCTATGATGCCCTGATTTCCCTCGAGCCCTGCGGGAACAATGTATGTGTCGGTGTCCTTGACCTGTGGCATGTCGATGTAACCCGACAACAGTTCAGTGTAGTAATTGCGGATCATAGGGAACAGGAATTTGTTGTCCATGACTCCGCCGCCAAGGACGATCCTCTCAACTGAGTAGCACATGGTGTAGTTGACCAGTGCCTCAGCTATATAAAATGCTTCAAGATCCCATACCGGTGAGTCGGCTGGGATGTCTTTGCCTTTCATTCCGGTTCTGCGCTCAAGCATAGGGCCGGATGCAAGACCCTCTACACAGCTCTGGTGGAATCGGCAGGTACATGGTATATCATCGCCGGTTCGTCTAGGGATGAGGATGTGGCCTGTCTCCGGGTGTTCCATGCCGTGAATGAGTCTGCCATCGGATATTATACCGCCGCCGATGCCGGTTCCAACAGTGAGGTACATTCCCGAGTTGAGTCCTTTCAGTGCTCCATACAGGTATTCACCCCAGGCTGCTGCGTTTACGTCTGTGTCCACCACAACCAGGCAGCCAAGCGCATCCGTAAATGCTTTGTAAAGGCTGAATCCCTCCCAATCTTTCTTGGGACTCCTCATGATGGAGCCGTAGGTAGGGGAATTAGGATTGATGTCGGCCGGGCCAAATGTACCGATTCCGAGAGCGGATATGTCATATTTCTTAAAGTAATCTATCATGGCAGGCACGGACTGGTCAGGTGTGCCCGTCGGTATGGATATTCTGTCTATTATATTCTTGTCTGCATCGCCTATGGCACAAACCATCTTGGTGCCACCGGCTTCAAGTGCGCCGTAGTACATATTTCCTCCTTGGTGCCATGTTTATATGGCAGAAATTTTTCAAAATTATATACATTATATATGCCGTGTCACTTATCTTCAAGCCCGGATTTGCGTCGGTACTTGTGGAATATAAAAGAGAATTGGTGTACGCTTTTTTGGACACTTGACAAGATAAGATAGAGCCATACTAAGGAGCTTGATAGAGGCTTGAAGCTTGGAAGATAAAGTGTACAGGAGGCGTGATCATGATAAAAGGATATTTTGTTTCGGAAGGGTATATGGGATATGTGGACGGAGAGTACCAGCTTTTCGCTGATGAAAGAGATTATGTTGAGTATATAGAAGATTAGCCATTTAGCTTCTTGACCTTAGCATAACTTATGTTATGATGAGGCATATGGGTTAATACACAGGGATTACAATACGGATGGTGCTGCTATGAAAATCTGCAAGGTGATTCATGAGTTTGTATATCATGGATAATCTAAATATATACAAGGAGCAAACATAGTGGAAAAGGTATTGAACAAAAAAGAATATGTTATGGATATGACAGAGGGAAGCAGTATGAAACTGATCATGAAGTTCTCAGTTCCGCTACTTATAGGCAATCTATTTCAGCAGGTATACAGCCTGGTTGATTCGATAGTGGTTGGTCGTCATCTAGGGGCAAATGCGCTTGGCGGTGTGGGATCAGTTGGAATGATCAGTTTCCTGTTTTTTTCTTTGTGCAATGGAATGGCATCTGGAATAGGTGTTGTCATATCAAGATATTTTGGAGCGAAGAAAGAAGAGCAGGTAAAAAAAGCCATAGCAAATGCATTGTTTGTCATATTGGCGGTTGGTGCACTCATGAGTATACTGGGATATTGTTTTGCGGGGCCTATTATAAGGCTCATGAAGACCCCTGCAGAGACATTTGACTACGCATATACATACATGAGGATCACCTGTGGATTTACGATAGCGGTGGCTATTTATAACGGAATTTCTGCTGTGCTAAGGGCACTTGGGGATTCAAAGACCCCACTTATATTTCTCATGATTGCTTCTGCCATAAATGTTGTGCTTGATATAGTGTTTGTCATATACATGGATATGGGCGTTGCCGGTGCCGCATATGCAACGGTTCTCAGTCAGATCCTGTCTAGCGTTGGCTCTATATGTTATGCGGTGAAAACCAATCCCTATTTCAGACTGAAGAGAGGCCATTTCAAGTTTGACAGAGATATAATGAAGGAAGATTTCAGTATCGGTATACCAATGGCGGTTCAGACTTCCATGATATCAATATCCTGCTCAATACTGCAGACCCTTATAAATGGATATGGTCCGGAGGTCATGGCTGCATATACTGCAACAGGAAAGGTTGAGGGAATCATATTCCAGCCGTTTAGTTCTCTGGGACTTGCATTGTCTACATTTGCAGGACAGAACTGTGGCGCACGCAAGTACGAAAGGGTGCGCAGAGCGGTATGGCAGACAGAGCTCATCACGCTGGCTCTTGGCGCAGCATTGTTCTGTCTGGTAGCAGTTTTCAGGGAAAATGTTGTGAGATTTTTCGTGACGGAGGAGAATGTCATAAGGCTTGGCGCGAAGGGACTTGTGATATCCGGAAGTATGTATATTGCACTTGGAACGATATATACCATGAGAGGCGCATTAAATGGAATGGGGGATGTGGTGTTCTCCATGCTGAATGGTGCTCTTGAGGTGGGAGGAAGGATAGTATTTGCACTGATACTGATGTATGTGTTAAAGATGGGATTCTGGGGAGTGTGGTATACGAATATATTTACATGGATTGTGATAGCACTCACCGCATCTGTGAGATTTTCTGTGTATATAAGAAAGTGTCAGAGAGAAGATGACGGTACGGAAAATGCATAGATAATAATTAATATAGCAAGGACGCCTTTTTGGGGGCGTCCTTCTTCGATTCAATCACATTGATACTCCAAGGGGTATAGGTGTTATGAATTAGCATACTTTATATTTTGACAAAAATTCAGCGCTATATTATCTTTAATACAGAATAAACAGGAGATGACCATATATGTCAGGGGAAAGATCAGTGGATGTTGAAAAAATAAATAATAATGAAAAAGGCTTTGAACCGGCGCATATCAGAAGTGTGATCTCGCTGGCTCTGTTCAGCTTTGTATTTCTGGGTATGGAATTCTTCTTCGACAGCAGGGCAGCAGAGGTGGTGGATGCCAGGAGTGTTCTGTTGTATCAGAGTGTGATATTGCTGGCCAGTGTGGTGGGCCTATTCATATATGCACTGGTTAAGAGATATGTCGGCAGCAAAATCAAACAGATAATGGCTATTGCTTTGAATATAGTGGAGGTTGCCGCGCTCGTAGCGATAATACTGTGTTCCGGCAAATTGATACTGTTATATGGAATTATATTCTTTATTGTGTGTGGTGTTATGGGAGGACGCGTGTATCACGATGTGAGCCGCGATTATACGGATAAAAAGCATCTTACGGTAATTGTGGGAATTTCATATGCACTTGGACTGCTTCTGCAGTATATCAATTATAATCTTATAGACAATGTGATCCTGCGTATGGTTATGTTCTCGCTGGCCATAGTGGCACTTGCAGTGATACTTTTTCTGGCCAGAGATGAATACGCAGAAGCGGAAGTGAACACATACATGGTAGATGAGCGGAACAAAACGAATTGCAAAGAAAAATGTGACGAAACAACTCCTGATAGCGGATCGGTGGCTGTGGCGCTTGTGATGGTTGTTCTTCTTATGACGTTTATATTTTCCGCACTGGATAATGTTGTGACCGTTGTCCACGCTGAGGGCGGGGCAGATGTGGGGCAATGGCCAAGGTTGTTTCTCGCATTAAGCGGAGTTGCAGCAGGCTTCTTGTTTGATATAAAAGATCAGCGCTTTATGAATCAGATGATGTACTGCGTTACAGTGTTGTCCGTTATAGCCATGCTTATCATAGAGTTTGGAGGGGCATTTATCATAGGTCTGATTGTATTCTATCTTGCAGCCGGATTCTTCGTAGTGTATTTCACGACAGGATTCATAAATGTATCCTATGGAATGCGTTGGTCAGCGCTTTGGTCTGGTGCCGGAAGGGCAGTCAACAACATTGGTGCGGGTATTGTGGGAATAATATCATATATGCTGATAGATTCCCCCGGAATCATGGTTATGAGTGTAGTAGTCATATTGTTGCTCGTACTTATAAGCATTGCGGTATTTGTGCTTGAAAATCTACAGAAGGAACAATATAGACGATATGATGAAGAAAAAGTGACGAAATCAGCGGAGAATTCTAACGCAAGAGTTGAGGTTGATTTTGAATGCTTTGCAGATGCTCATCATCTCACGGGGCGTGAGCGGGAGGTGTTGCAGAAGCTGCTTGTATCTGATGGCAGTGTACAGGATATAGCGGATGAGCTGTACATATCAAGGGCATCCCTATATAGGCATATATCTTCCATGAATGAGAAGACTGGAACGAAGACCAGAGTAGGCCTTATTCAGTATTATTATGGATGGCATGAGGAATGATGATTGCGTGAGAGTTGATTGCTATGGAAGTATAAGTGTGCCAGATTGAAAATACACATATGGATTAGATAAAAGTGATGAATTAATGTAAAATTGAATATATAGCACATATTGAGACATATGTAACGTTATGAAAACGACAGCAGATGACTATAATCTATGACATAAAACAACAGGTGAGTTACTTACCTGTAGACGAAGAATATCATAGAAGGGGGAATGACTATGAAGCATTTCAGGAGATTGACATTTCTGCTGTCGTTTATTTTTATTCTGATGGCGGGTGGTGTCACGGCTATGGCCGCAAACAATGGTCCGTGTGAGGATGAGGAAGAGAGCTATGCATATGTTCAGTTCTACAATTCGGAGAAAGATGACATTATATATGTGTACAGTTTCAGAACTCCACAGGAAGGAATAGCGACAAGTGCAAAAGGTGCAGTTTATGAAAAAAGTACAAATACGCTGACACTCACCAATTGTAATATGCCAGACTATATGCTCAGCATGAATATGATGGGAGACAATTTCAAGATCAAACTGGTTGGTTCAAGTCACATAGGTATGTTGAGTGCCTGGGGATATGGATATGGCGGTTCGGTTGAGATTATTGGTGATGGTAAGTTATATGTTAATGAGAAACAAAAGATGTCAGATGGCATAGTGCTACAGCCGGAGGGAACAAAGTCTTATTTTAGGATAAGCGGAAATGCAGAGGTGTATGTTGCTGCAGGTAAAACAAATGGACTTTTGGTTTTGGCTGATTATACAGCTGTTGCTGATTGCTTTGTCTTGAATGGACTCACTGGTCTGAAAAAGGAGCAGGCGTCCGAGATGAGGTATGATGAAATACAGGCGATTATTGTAGACATGGAGAATTCACATGATTGTCACGTATATACAAAGGACGATAAAAAATATACAGTAGAAGATTATGTCAGAACTTACTATAACGATGATGGCAGTATAAAGGCAGAAAATGTTAAGGGATACACGTTATATGAGCTTATGCTGATGCCTGGATATACAGACAAATATTATATGCGTGAAATTGATGCCACGGATGGTGTTTTTGATCCGGAAAAGTACGGTTATACAGATACGGAAGAAAACGTAAATGGGTATTCATACAGATCAACTATGCCGGCAAAAGTATATATTGATCAGAATACTGGTGACCGGTGCGTATTCATGCGTGATGCAGTAGATGATAGTTATAAAGAGTTTGAAAATTTTAAGTATGATATCAAAGGTGAACTCGGAGATGTGACGGATAAATATGGAAATGTTATGTCGTACTGTATGGTTGAAAAGTCTAAGGATAATGTGAAATTCACAGATGTTGAGTTTGATGATCCTGATTATTTATTGTCACAGGGTTATAAGATTTCAGGTGAACTGGAGTACATAAAGGGACTTTATAAAGTGTACAGCAATGCCAAGTCGGCAGTTCTCACAGCAAAGACAAAACCTGAATGTAAGCATGCGGCAAAGGTAAGCACAGTGACAACAAAGGCGACCATATCAAAGGATGGAGTTATCACCACAACATGTAAGTCCTGCGGCAAAAAGCTTTCGACATCAAAGATATCAAAAGCTTCTACAGTCAGGTTAAATGTAACTTCATGTGTATATAATGGAAAGGTCAGAACACCCTCGGTCATTGTAAAGGATTCGAAGGGCAAAGCTCTTGTAAAGAACAAAGACTATAAGGTTATTTATAGTGCGGGGAGAAAAAATGTAGGAAAATATTCGGTCAAGGTCACATTGTGCGGAAATAAATATAAGGATTCGAAGACAATGTATTTCACCATCAATCCGAAGGGGACCACCATTGCTGCGACTGCGTCCGGCAAGTGCCGCATGACAGTCAGATGGAACAAGCAGATGACACAGACAACGGGTTACCAGTTACAGTATTGTGCAAATAAGAATTTCAGAAGTGGCACAAAGGTAAAGACTGTAAGCAAGAACAAGACGATCAGAACAAGTGTCAAGAAGCTTGCGAGTAGAAAGACATACTATGTACGTGTGAGAACCTACAAGACAGTAAAGATAAATGGAAAGTCAGTGACATTTTACTCTGCGTGGAGCAAGGCGAAATCTGTTAAAGTAAAATAGCTTAATAACATCCTTTTGAACAACGGGGCGTATACAGAACATAACAACAGTTTTGTATACGCCCCACTTTTTGTGTGCAAAACAGGCAGATGGTATTATAATATACAAAGGCGATGTGAAGCTTCAGCCATGTACAAAGATGGATGACTGGTGCTTCAGTATACAGACAGGAGTTATTATGAAGAAAATACTTGTGGCGGTTGACTCGTTCAAGGGAAGCATGACTAGTCTTGGAGCGGGGAATGCCATAGAAAAAGGAATAAAGTCAATATTACCGGATGCAGAGATAAGGGTTCGTCCGGTGGCGGATGGCGGTGAGGGCACGACGGAGGCTCTTATATATGGAAGAGATGGTGTCAGCAGGGAGAGATGTTCTGTGACCGGACCACTTGGTGATAAGATCACCGCAGAATATACGATATATGATGCCGCGGACGGACGAACTGCTGTCATGGAGATGGCGGCTGCCGCAGGACTTCCACTTGTCCCAGAGGGGCAGAGAGATCCGATGCACACGACGACATATGGTGTCGGTGAGATGATAAGGGATGCGGTCGCAAAGGGCTGTGAAAGATTTATCGTCGGAATCGGAGGAAGCGTGACAAATGACGGCGGCATCGGAATGCTTCAGGCGCTTGGATTTTCCTGCCTTGACGCGAATGGTCATGAGGTGCCATATGGGGCAGAGGGGCTTGGAGTCCTTGAAAGGATTGTTATTCCGGGGAAGATGCTTGTCCGTAAGAATTCATCAGAGCTGGCTGTAGCAGATCCTGTCGATACGCCAATTGTAGGCACTGCTGCGATATCTGGTGCAGGTGCTGTCGATGAGTCATGTGTAGATGATGATGACTTTGCATCCAGACTATCACGCTGTACATTTAGTATCGCCTGTGACGTGACTAATCCCCTTGTGGGGGAGCTAGGGTGCAGCCGTGTATTTGCACCGCAGAAGGGTGCAGATGCGGAGATGGTGGAAATCATGGATGGCTACATGAAAAACTATGCTGACGTTGTGGAAAGATCAGCTGAGGGAAAGTCTGACAGAAACACTCCGGGTGCTGGCGCTGCGGGCGGACTTGGATATGCGTTTCTCATGTTCCTAGGTGGAAAACTTATGCCGGGAATAGATATAGTTCTGTCAGAGATAGGGCTTGAGACGGATGTAGAGTGGGCAGATACTGTCATAACCGGTGAGGGCAGGATAGATGCCCAGACCATGATGGGAAAGACACCGGCGGGAGTTGCAAGGCTTGCAAAGGAACATGGTAAATATGTGATCGCCATAGGAGGATGTCTTGGGGATGGTGCGGAGAACTGCGTCAAAGAAGGATTGTTCAATGAGTGTTACGCAGTGAACAATGTGCTTGGTATAGATGACAGTGATTCGGAGCAGGTGAGAACGGCGATGAAGCCTGAAAATGCTGCGGCGAATTTGACGACGTGTGCCGCAAAGATCACAGAACTTAAGGAACAGATGTCGGCACGTGTGTGCAGACCTGCACTGCTTAGATAGATATGGTTTTTTTACGAGGAGGATAAAAAGATGACAAGAGAAGAAGCGTGGGAATTACTCACAGAGTACAACAAGGATGAGTTTCATCTGGAGCATGCACAGATCGTAGAGGGAACCATGAGGTATTTTGCAAGGGAACTTGGTTATGGCGATGAGGAAGAGTTCTGGGGAATAGTCGGACTGCTTCACGATCTGGACTTTGAACAGTATCCTGAGCAGCATTGCATCAAGTCCCAGGAGATCATGAGAGAGCACGGTGTCGATGAGAGAATCATACATGCGACGGCAAGCCATGGCTATGGTATCACGGTTGACATAAAACCAGAACATGAGATGGAGAAGGTTCTCTATGCTGTGGACGAGCTTACAGGACTTATCGGAGCGGTTACACTCATGAGACCATCAAAGAGTGTTCAAGATCTGGAACTCAAGTCAGTTAAGAAGAAATACAAGAGCAAGGGATTTGCTGCGGGATGCTCCAGGGAGGTCATCGAAAGAGGTGCAGATATGCTTGGTTGGTCACTTGATGAATTGATCACCAAGACTATAGAGGCACTCAGGACATTCAGACCATGATCGGGGGTATAAAGAAAATCGGAGAATTTGTCCGCAAAGAGACAGTGCTCACCGTGGCACTTCTGCTGGCGGTGATATCGGCATTTATCGTGCCTCCGGACAGCGCGTATGTGGACTACATAGATTTCAGGACACTTGCGATACTTTTCTGTCTTATGACAGTGGTCGCGGGATTTTCACAGCAGGGGATGTTTGGCATCATAGCGAAAAGTATGATAAATCGTATGGGTTCGCTCCGGGCGGTGACAATTGTCCTGATATTCATGTGTTTCTTTTTCAGCATGTTTATCACAAATGATGTGTCGCTCATAACATTTGTACCGATGACACTCACGGTCCTTGGTATGGCAGGGGAGGAAGTACTCACCAGATGGATGGTGCCGGTGATAACCCTCCAGACCATAGCTGCGAACCTTGGCAGTATGCTGACACCCATAGGCAATCCGCAGAACCTGTATCTGTACGGACTTGCAGGGATCAGCGCAGGCAGGTTTGTATTGCTTATGCTGCCATATACAGTGGCATCGGCAGCGCTTCTTGTAATATGTGTCATAGTATGCATGAAAGGAAAAAACAGGCAGCTTGAGATCAGACTTTCAGGCAGTGATATACAGGTGAACAGGAAGCTGGTGGGTATATATAGCATACTATTTGTGCTGTCGCTGCTCACCGTGGCGCGGATCGTCCCATACTGGGTGACATTTGCGGTAGTGCTTGTGGTAGTCCTTATATGCCAGAGAAGATTGCTGCTGAAGGTAGACTATTCGCTGATATTCACATTTGTGGGATTCTTCGTGTTTATCGGAAATATGGGAAGAATCGATGGATTTAGGACATTTGTAGAGAATGTGCTTGGTGGGCATGAGGTGATAACTTCGGTCCTTGCCAGTCAGGTCATAAGCAATGTTCCGGCTGCAGTATTGCTGTCAGGATTTACAGACAGGTACACAGACCTGATAGTCGGTACCAATCTCGGCGGACTTGGAACTTTGATAGCATCTATGGCGAGTCTGATCTCATTCAAATATGTGGCGAGACAGGACAAGGGTGCCAGAGGAAGATATCTGGCGTATTTCACATTTGCAAATGTGCTGTTCCTGGCGGTGCTTATATGCATGTGGGGAATAATATTTTAGCCAGAAAAATATTGCCCTTAGATGGCAGTAGTCATAAAATAGAATGGTAAGTTTCTTCAAATTAAGGAGGCAGATAATATGAGTAAGAATCTTGGTGCAAAACCTATGCTGGTGCCACAGCCGGTCATGATGATCGGAACATACGATGCCGATGGCAATGCAAATGTCATGAATGCGGCATGGGGCGGAATAGTCGGAGCAAATGAGATCATATTTGACCTTGGAAGTCATAAGACTACCGAGAATATAAAGCTGAACAAAGCTTTCACAGTTGCCATTGCTGATGCAGAGCATGTGGCAGCCTGTGACTATGTGGGAATCGTGTCGGCAAATGACGAGCCAGACAAGATGAAGAAGGCTGGTTTTACAACCAGAAAGAGCGAGTTTGTAAATGCTCCAGTCATCAACGAGCTTTCACTGACAATGGAGTGCAAGCTCAAGGAGATCATAGACGGGGACAAGTTCCTCGGCGAGATTGTAAATGTTGTTGCAGACGACCGTATCCTGGGCGATGACGGCGAGATCACATATGAAGAGTTCCATCCGATCGTGTTTGACACCATCGGACATGGATATTTTGCACTCGGCGACAGGGTTGGCGATGCTTTCTCAGAGGGTAATAAGTTGAAGTAGACAAGCTTGTAACTTGGGAAAATCATCAAATTGTACATTGTAACATGAAAAAATTAGCCATTTTTGGAAGAAAAACCTTAATTTTTCAAGCAAATGTTCAATATACATATGGAAAAAGGCGAAATAATGTGATATAACAGACACATACAAAAAAGCACAAGCTAAAGTGAAAGGAAGATGTAGATATGGATAAGAAGAATATCGATTGGGCAAACCTTGGATTTGGCTATGTTCAGACAGATAAGAGATTTGTAGCAAATTATAAGGATGGAGCATGGGATGAGGGTACACTCACAGAGGATCCTAACGTAGTATTAAACGAGTGCGCAGGTGTTCTTCAGTACGCTCAGACAGTTTTCGAGGGAATGAAGGCTTACAGAACAGAGGATGGACGTGTTGTATGTTTCCGTCCTGACCTCAACGCAAGCAGAATGGCAGACTCAGCAAGAAGACTTGAGATGCCACCTTTCCCAGAGGATAGATTTGTACAGGCAATAGTAGATACAGTAAAGGCAAATATTGATTATGTACCACCTTACGGATCAGGTGCTACATTATATATCAGACCATATATGTTCGGTTCAAATCCAGTTATAGGTGTTAAGCCGGCAGACGAGTATCAGTTCAGAATCCTCACAACACCAGTTGGTCCTTACTTCAAGGGCGGTGCAAAGCCTATCACAATCAAGGTTTCAGATTTCGATAGAGCAGCACCTCACGGAACAGGACACATCAAGGCTGGTCTTAACTATGCAATGAGCCTTCATGCAATAGTTACAGCACACAAAGAGGGATTCGATGAGAACATGTACCTCGATGCAGCTACAAGAACAAAGGTTGAGGAGACAGGTGGAGCAAACTTCATCTTCGTTACAAAGGACGGCAAGGTAGTTACACCTAAGTCAAACAGTATCCTCCCATCGATCACAAGACGTTCACTGATGGTAGTTGCAAAGGATATCCTTGGACTTGAGGCTGAGGAGAGAGAAGTATACTTCGACGAGGTTAAGGATTTTGCAGAGTGCGGTCTGTGCGGTACAGCAGCGGTTATCTCACCTGTAGGTAAGATCAACGACCACGGCAAGGAGATCTGCTTCCCAAGCGGTATGGAGAAGATGGGACCAGTTATCCAGAAGCTGTATGATACTCTTACAGGAATCCAGATGGGCAGAATCGAAGGTCCAGAGGGATGGCTTAAGGTAATCGAGTAATGATCGAGTAATTCGGTGTAAGATAATAAATATTGAGAACATTATAACCCCACTGATGTCTGATGGTAAGTCGGATGTCGGTGGGGTTTTTGTGTATCCAAGTTAGTTCGGTGTAAGAAAGATTAGCCCCATATACTAACAATTAGAATTGACTTGCACCGACCCTGAAGAGTTATAATTGTGTAGACAATAGAAGAAATAAAAGATAAATTGTATATCGGATAGTGCGTTGATACATAAGATGATTCATGAAATCTATTATTTTGAAGGGGTGGTTACTGTGATGTCATTATCAGATGCAGTAAACGGTTTCTCAGGTGAGATAGCCTGGAACTGTGCGGACAGATCACTGTTCGGCGCATGCCAGCTTGAGACTGGAGATCAGGTGCAGGTCGTATCGTCTTACTTTGGCAATGTGATAATCAAAGTAAATGGAAAAAGACTAGCGATAACAAGGGACGCGGCGGAGCGGATAAAGCTAGCTTAGATTGAAAGCGGAAGAAACGGCAGTTGCTGGAGAACAGCGGCTGCCGGTTTTTTGTCATAAAAATTATTAAATCTTTATAGATATTTAATTGACTGAGAATATATGCAATGATAAACTTTCAAAGATATTCAAATAAAGTAAGAATACGCTTGGAAATGTAAAGGGGAAAACAACGTCAGCTAAAGCATGGCATTTTCTCCGTCAGAAGAAAGCGTAGATATCAGATGAATGTATCTCTGCATAATGTATATTAACGAGTACAACATAACATCACCTGTACAGGTGATGTTATGTTGTGCACATAGAAAGACTAGAGGGGGATACATTCATCTGATCAATAATTGTTCAAGGAGGAAATGACATGCAGATATTCAGAAATCTGAAGCCGTATTGGAAGTCGGTCATTATCATAGCCCTGCTTCTCGTTCTGCAGGCATACTGTGATCTGTCACTTCCGGACTACACCTCAAAGCTCATAGATACCGGTATACAGAACTACGGTATAGAGAACTGCAGTCCGAAACAGATCCCGGAGAAAGCCTACAAAGTGATAGACGGATTTATGGATGACGATGAGAAAGCCGTATGGAAGAAATATTATAAAGATGGTTCGGATGGTTATTATTACCTGACAGAAGACGGCGAGAAACACATAGACGAAGTGGATAGTGCCTGTATGAAGGGGCTTATGATGTATTACTATCCATATCAGATGGTGAACTCTGACGAGGACAATGAGATCAAGGCAGGACTTGATAAGATGGGAATCACCCTTGACGAGATGCCGGAGGAGATGTGGGCGCAGATCGGTGAACAGATGAAACCTACGGTTGACGGCATGCTCGATAGCATGGGGGAGGATTATATGGAATCCACAGCCATCGCATGTACAAGGATATGCTACGACAGCTTTGGCTACGATTATAAGGCAGGACAGATGTCATATCTGAAGTGGGCAGCGGTGAAGATGCTTGGAATGTCACTTCTCATGGCAGCAGCTGCGGTTCTCATAGGACTTGTGGCGTCAAGGGTTGCGGCAAGCGTTGCCTGCGGACTCAGAGAGAAGGTGTTCAACAAGGTTATCGCATTTTCGGATGCTGAGATCAACAAGTTCTCAACTGCATCTCTTATAACGAGATCTACAAATGATGTCCAGCAGATACAGATGGTTACAGTTATGATGCTCAGAATGGTTCTATATGCACCGATACTTTCTATTGGAGGAATCGTCAAGGTTGTTGGGAACGGAGCCGGAATGGGCTGGGTAATATTCATCGGTATAGCAGCAGTTGTGATCCTCATGGGAACGCTTATGGTCATTGCCATGCCAAAGTTTAAAGTTATGCAGACACTGGTGGACAGAGTAAACCTTGTGTCAAGAGAGATACTTACAGGTATCCCGGTTATCAGGGCATTTGGCAGAGAGGAACGCGAGGAAGAGAGATTCGATGAGGCAAATAAAGACCTGACGAAGAACACCTTGTTCGTCAACAGAGTCATGACATTTGCAATGCCTATACTCATGTTCATCATGTATGCAATAAGCATACTTATAGAGTGGGTGGCAGCCCACAAGATTGATGCGGGTGTCCTTCAGGTAGGATCAATGACTGCATTTATTACATATACAATGCTTATCATTATGTCATTCCTTATGCTCAGCATGATGTCAGTCATGCTCCCTCGTGCCAGCGTGGCAGCAGACAGAATACAGGAGATCATAGATACGGATGTGACGGTTCAGGACGCAGCCGGGGCAAAGAAACTTGAAACACCAAGGGGTGTCGTAAAGTATGACAATGTCGCATTTGCATATCCGGGCGCAGATGAGAATGTACTTGAGAATATCTCATTTGAGGCCAAGCCTGGACAGACTACGGCGATCATAGGAAGTACCGGTTGTGGTAAGAGTACACTGGTTCAGCTCCTCCCGAGATTCTATGATGTTACGGAGGGCTCGATAACAATAGACGGACAGGATATAAGAGACCTCACCATGGAGAGCGTGAGACAGAATATCGGTTTTGTTCCGCAGAAGGGAATTCTGTTCTCAGGAACGATTGCATCCAATATAAGATTCGGCGCGCCGGATGCATCTGATGAAGATGTCAAGCTTGCAGCTGAGATTGCCCAGGCATCCGACTTCATAGAGGAGAAGGAGCACGGTTACGACAGTGTGGTTGCTCAGGGCGGTGGAAATGTGTCCGGTGGTCAGAAACAGCGTCTTGCTATAGCCAGAGCCATAGCGAGAAAGCCGAAGATCCTGATATTTGACGACAGCTTTTCGGCGCTTGATTTCAAGACGGATGTGGCAGTCAGAAAGGCACTTGGCGAGCACGTAAATGACAGCACGGTATTTATCGTTGCACAGCGTGTAAGCACTATACTCTCAGCAGATCAGATACTTGTGCTTGACGAGGGTACGATAGTCGGCAAGGGAACTCACAAGGAACTCATGCAGACCTGTGAGGAGTACAGGCAGATAGCCGAGTCGCAGCTTTCTCCATCGGAGATAGCAGCCAGTCTTGGAACTGACTCAGAAAGGCAGGTGTAGGACATGGCAGAACAGAATCAGACAAATAATCAGAGAAGTTTCAGAGGCCCTAGAAGAGGCCACGGTCCTATGATGGGCGGCGAGAAAGCCAAGGACTTCAAGGGAACGATAGGAAAGTTATTCAGATACATAGGCAAGTACAAGGCAGCGGTTGTTGTCGTTGCTATATTTGCAATTGGAAGTACGGTATTCAACGTAGTATGTCCGAAGGTACTCGGCAAGGCAACAACAGCCCTGTCTGAGGGAATCATGAACAAGATAACAGGCAACGGCGGAATTGATTTCACGTATATCGGTAAGATATTGCTGTTCTGTCTTGGTCTGTATGTGCTGAGTGTGGCATTTAGTTTTGTACAGGGCTTCATCATGACCGGTATCACACAGAAGGTGTGCTACAGGATGAGACGTGAGGTGTCCGAGAAGATCAACAGGATGCCGATGAGCTACTTTGAGAGCAGAACCTATGGCGAGGTACTTTCAAGGATCACAAATGATATAGACACCATGGGAAATGGTCTGAACCAGAGTATCACACAGCTCATCACATCGGTTAGTACGGTCATCGGTGTAATCGTGATGATGCTCACGATCAGCCCGCTTATGACACTTATATCAGTGCTGATACTTCCGATAAGTATCATGCTCATGATGTTTGTCATCAAGAAATCCCAGAGATTCTTCAAGCAGCAGCAGGAATACGTGGGACACATAAACGGTCAGGTTGAAGAGGTGTATGGCGGACACAATGTCATAAAAGCGTTCAATAAGGAGAACGACGTTAGAAGAGAGTTCCATGAGACAAATGAGACTCTGTACAAGTCAGCATGGAAGTCACAGTTCTTCTCAGGACTGATGCAGCCTATTATGATGTTTGTCGGTAATCTGGGCTATGTGGCAGTTGCCATATCAGGTGCGGCTCTGGCGATCAGAGGAACTATCCAGATAGGTGATATCCAGGCATTTATACAGTACGTGAAGAACCTCACACAGCCTGTTCAGCAGGTTGCCCAGGTCACAAATATGATGCAGCAGATGGCAGCAGCCGCTGAGCGAGTATTTGAACTTCTTGAAGAGAAAGAAGAGGAGCAGATAGTAGAGAATCCTGTATCCACAGAGGGAATCAAGGGTGAAGTTACATTTGAACATGTAAAGTTTGGCTACAATCCGGATCAGATCATCATCAAGGATTTCTCAGCCCATGTAAAACCAGGACAGCAGGTAGCTATAGTCGGACCTACCGGAGCGGGCAAGACCACCATGGTCAAGCTGCTCATGAGATTCTACGACGTGAATGGCGGTGCTATACTTCTGGATGGACACAATATTAAGGACTTCAACAGACGTGAGCTCAGGGATGTATTTGGCATGGTGCTTCAGGATACATGGCTGTTCAAGGGCACTATCATGGAGAATATCAGATACGGAAGACTGGATGCCACGGATGAGGAAGTCATCGCAGCGGCAAAGGCAGCCCATGCACATAGATTTATCTCGACACTTCCGGGTGGATACAACATGGAGCTCAATGAGGAGATAACAAATATCTCCCAGGGACAGAAACAGCTCTTAACTATCGCAAGAGCAATTCTTGCTGACAATCCGGTCCTGATCCTCGATGAGGCTACATCGTCAGTCGATACGAGAACAGAACACAGGATTCAGAGAGCCATGGACAATCTGATGAAGGGCAGGACAAGCTTTGTCATAGCCCACAGACTGTCAACCATCAAGAATGCAGACATCATCCTTGTTATGAAGGACGGTGACATCATAGAGCAGGGTAACCATGATGAGCTTATGGCGCAGAATGGATTCTATGCGGATCTGTATAACTCGCAGTGGAGTTAAAGGATTTATAGATACCCATAGCTTAAAGCTATGGCAAGCCTCAAAATAATAGTATTTTCCATGGACAGCCTATCCTGCTAGAATATCCTCAAGTTAAGAAAACGAGAAAACACTACGGAGGATAAAGACATATGAGCAAATTACAGACACCTTTCAGATACGATTTTGTAGGAAGCTTCCTTAGACCGCAGGCACTCAAGGATGCGAAGGCAGCATACAGGGACGGAAAGATCGCCAAGGAGGAGTTCGACAAAGTTGTCAATGAAGAGATTACCAAGGTTGTTGCAAAACAGAAGGAACTTGGATTCCATGCGATCACAGATGGCGAGTTCAGAAGAACATTCTGGCATCTTGACTTCATGTGGGGACTTGATGGAGTTGCCCATGAGAACACTGGAAATGGTGTAAAATTCGATGCAGAGCTTGCGGTTCTTGACGACACTTATCTTGTAGGCAAGATAAAGGCAAAGGCGCACCCATTTGTTGAATATTTTAAGTTCCTAAAGCAGTTCGAGGATGAGAATACTGTTGCAAAGTATACGATACCGGCTCCTGCACAGACATTCCAGCAGATGATAGTCCCTGACAATATTGCAAACACAAGGAAGTTCTATCCTACAAATGAGGAGCTTATCCAGGACATTGGAAAGGCTTATCAGGATGTTATTAAGCAGTTCTATGATGCAGGTTGTCGAAATCTTCAGCTTGACGATTGTACATGGGGCGCCATAGTGGGGGATGCCGCAAAGCAGAGATATAAGGCACTTGGAATATCACTTGAGGATGTCAAGAATGAGCTTCTTGCAGTGAACAACCTTGCCCTTGAAAGAAAGCCGGAGGATATGGTCATCACTTCACATATATGCAAAGGAAATTACCACTCAACATTCTTCACAAGCGGTCCTTATGACACAGTTGCAGATTATGTATTTGCAAATGAGAATGTAGATGCGCTGTTCCTTGAGTATGACGATGAGAGATCAGGTGGATTTGCACCTCTTGCAAAGGTTTCAGAGAACAAGAAGGTCGTGCTCGGACTCATCACAACAAAATCTCCGGTTCTTGAGGATAAGGAGAAGGTCATTGCAAGGATCCATGAGGCTGCAAAGTATGTACCACTTGACAGATTATGCCTGAGCCCTCAGTGTGGATTTGCATCTTGTGAGATCGGAAACAAGCTGACAGAGGAAGAGCAGTGGGCAAAGCTCAAGCTCGTTAAGGAGATAGCAGAGGAAGTATGGTCATAAAATAGAGTATTATAAAAGTGAAGTGGCGGCGAACAGAAGCAAGAATCTGTTCGCCGCTTTTTGTGTTATGAAATCTGTTATATACAAGCCTGATCGATATATGATACTATTAAGAAACGCGGAATCCTTGCGGGAGTTATATTCCCAGTGCTTTTGCTCGTGAGGATACTTCTTCTGAGAAAGAAGAATGCTAAAGAAAATGTATGTTAAAAAGCAGAAATATAGATATAGTTAGGAGTTAGATTCATGAAAAAGATTGTAGAGATGTGGAATAGGGTGTCGCTGATCGCGAAGATATTGGTTGGAATAGTGATCGGTGCGGTGCTGGGACTTCTGGTGCCGGGGGCAACGGGAATAGGCCTGATCGGAACCATGTTCGTCAGGGCGCTCAAGGCAATTGCGCCGATACTGGTGTTTGCCCTTGTCATCAGCTCAATTGCAAATGCAGGAAAGGGAAATGGCCAGCAGTTCCGTATGGTGACGATCATGTATATGCTCAGCACGCTGTGCGCAGCGATAGTGGCGGTGAGCGCAAGTTTTATTTTCCCTGTAACCATGACACTGGACCTTGAATCATATCAGGCGGATGTCGTCCCATCGGGAATCATGGAGGTCCTCCAGAATCTTTTGCTCAACATCACCGATAATCCCGTAAATGCGATACTCAACGCAAATTATCTCTGCATACTTGCATGGGCACTTTTGTTTGGACTTGCCATGCGACGGACAAGCAAGTCTATAAAATCTGCACTTGTATCCATATCGGATGCGGTATCAACCGTCGTGAGGTGGATCATCGGGTGCGCACCATTTGGAATCATGGGACTTGTGTTCACGACAGTATCGGAGAGTGGATTGTCGATATTCAAGGAATATGGCAGATTGCTGCTTGTGCTTGTGGGCGCCATGCTTACGGTTGCATTGATCGTAGATCCGCTCCTTGCGACTATCGTCTTAAGGAGAAATGCATATCCACTTGCGTGGAGATGCCTCAGAGAGTCAGGTGTGACGGCGTTCTTCACCAGAAGTTCTGCGGCAAATATCCCAGTGAACATGTCACTTTGCAAAAGACTTGGACTTGACCCGGATGTGTATTCGGTATCCATACCGCTTGGCGCGACCATCAACATGGATGGTGCCGCCATCACTATAACTATAATGGCGCTTTCCGTTGCAAATACCATGGGAGTGTCGGTTGACGTTCCGACAGCACTCATGCTCAGTCTTATGGCAACCCTTGGCGCGTGCGGTGCCTCAGGTGTTGCGGGAGGTTCGCTGTTGCTCATTCCTATGGCGTGCTCGCTGTTTGGAATCCCACAGGATATATCCATGCAGGCTGTTGCTGTCGGAATGATCATCGGAGTGGTCCAGGATTCACTTGAGACGGCAATCAACTCATCGGGAGATGTACTCTTTGCCGCTACAGCGGAGTACAGACAGTGGCAAAAGGACGGCAGAGAGTTTAAGATAGGCGCCATCGTGAATCCAGATGAGTAGGATATTCCCATATAAAAAATAATCGGGTATGTTCAGGAAGAAACATACCCGGTTGTTTTTGTCTTTATATTCCCCGTATCCCTGATTCCACAATTCCACTTGAATCTTTAGAGATCCCCTCAAGAACATGCGGAATTACCAACATATCCGTTCCGCATTTAGGACATGCCGCAATTCCCAGCAGTTCGCTGGTGCTTTCCAGACGATATTCAGACTGATATTCTATACCATCTTTCTGCCACATAAAAATGTGTCCGCATTTGTAACACTTAACTTCCCTGAATGTATTTCCCATAATAAATAATAACCTCCGCCGTAGTTTGTTTGTACTGCCTACAGAAACTTGTCCAGCTCCGCATCCACATTCTTCCTCTTTTTGATCTTTGGGTGGTCGATGCCTCTTTCAAATATACAATATCCTAAACATGGTTTGCAACAGATGAAGAACTTTTATATAATTGTAGACAGTATGCGGAAGCTAAGATAACATATGGGAACTGAAAGAAAAACAGGAAAATGAACACTATGGGGAATGAGCCATTGTCTGGCAGATCAAAGCCAGAGACAGGTAATAACAAAACAGAATACAAGGCACATTACCATCTGCCCGGACTTTTTGAATTCTACGAGCTGTACAAGGTATTCCTGCCACTATACCGTGAGCACAGGGAATATTTTTACGACTGGTGTGATATCGGCTCGGTGTATGGCGCACCGGGTGACTGCCTCTGGGGCGGTGGCAGAGTGGGATATGGTGACAGCGGTGCCAGAGATGTGCTGGAACTTATGAGAGAGTATGGAATATCGGCGAGGCTGACCTTCAGTAACTCATTGTTAAGACCGGAACATCTTGCGGATAAACGGTGTAATGATTTGTGCAGAGCGTTTGAGAAGGGTGATATTCAAAACGGTGTCATAGTCCATTCGGAGTTGTTGCTTGACTATCTGCAGGAGAACTATCCGGGACTATATATGGTTTCATCTACAACAAAGGTCATTACGGACTTTGACCAGTTTTCGGCAGAGCTTGACCGGGATGAATTCCGATATGTTGTGCCGGATTTCCGGCTGAACAAAGCATTTGACAGGCTGGGGGCGCATACGCAAAAGCAGAAAGACAAGGTGGAATTCCTGTGCAACGAATGCTGTTGGTTCTCCTGTCAGGACAGGAAAGCCTGCTATGAGGATGTGAGCCGTATGGCTCTCGGTGAGAAATCAATTCACCGCTGTACATCGCCGAACGCAGCAGGTGGCTATCGTTTCTCAAAAGCGATGGAGAATCCGGGATTTATAGGTATAGATGATATAAGGAACATTTGCCTGCCGATGGGATTTTCCAATTTCAAGATAGAGGGAAGAGGTCTTGGAAGTGCCATAGTGCTGGAATTTCTGCTATACTATATGACAAAGCCAGAGTACCAGCTGAGGGTAAGAGAAGAGATATATCTTGACAATACGCTGGATCTGTTCTAGGCGTGCGCGGGCAGTAGTCAGGGGCTGCGGATAGCATGGGAGGATAATATAGGCAGTCGATATGTATTTGAAATCTGCAGAGTATGTTTCGTAGCTCGTGGAGATAACAGAAAATTCCTGATCGAAGGGGGAAATGTATATGGAGAGAATAAAGAATTTATCCAGGACGCAAAAGGTTCTGATGAGCATTATAGTGGCAATGATCATAGCATTTTCCATAATTTATCCGATTATAATGTCCATAAAGGGAATAGAATTCAGGGGTGACTTTCTGACCCGAAAAGAAGAACAGGGAAATGTGACATATACAGATGGACATACAAGTATCATAGTATATGATGACCAGAGCATAGAATTTAAGTGTTATCATCGATTTACAGGAGATGGGTATAGAGACGTAACATATGGACCATATAGCTGGATGGAGGATTATTCTGCCATACCGGCAGGGACGGAGAACGGCATGTTATCATCTGATGATTATATCGGAGTAAAGATCATGGCGGGTGATAAGGTGTTTTTTAGAGGCGCTGTCTCAAAAGATGGATACATGGTATACAATGCGGACGGCACGATGACCAACGAGTTTGATGTGGTTTTAGGAGATTATTATGCAAATCCGCCGGATATTTATGAAATAGTGAAGTTTATTACTGGTCCGCAGACTACAAACAGAGGAAATATAGTATTATATATATTCGGAATCATTATATGCATCATTGCGGTCGTAAGTATGCTGTTTCCAGATGAACTTTTCAGATTGGCCATGTGGCCCAGGGTGAGAAACCTGTATGATGTTGAGCCGTCTGACTGGGAACTTACAGTCCGTGTCATTGAGTGGTACGTGCTTACGATTGTTGCATTTGTGGTATTTGTGATTGGGCTTACGATGGGCAGTGTGACGTGACGACTCCGGACGAGTGATAGACAAAAGCGCTTAGCATATAGACAAATAGATGAAAGGATAACTTGAACAATATGGCATACACACCTAATGATATATATGATTATATAATTGAGAATGACAGGGAATCAGAATTCCTGCAGGCGATAACACTCCATAAACAGAACTTTTCCATAGGAGAGATTACAGACAGGCGTTTTCTCGTAAAAGAAGACAAGACGGTAAAGTTTATATCAAAGATGTATAAGATAAATATACAGATCACGGATGACGACATCATAACAGCGGTCATGAATGGCCTCTATGTGAGTGCATTTATCTCAAGACAGGGCGATGCCTACAATGTGCATTTTCTCGTACATGCGTATCCGGAAAATATGAAGTCGCAGTTTGACGAAGAGATATTAAAGGAAGTCCTGCGATACATGATCATGATGACTATTGTACGGCTGAGACTGGATACGCCGGAGAAGGTGGAAGAATATCTGGGGAGCAGGGAGTAGCACTTTATGTAAATAAAGCTTATAGCCGCACCCCTGGCTTTTTTTATGAATAATATTTGGCTGTTATAAAGTAGTTTTGATGAAACAAAAAAGCTGTCTGAAATAATTCAGACAGCTTCTGTCACGTGCGCAAGAGGATTCGAACCCCCGACACCTTGGTCCGTAGCCAAGTGCTCTATCCAGCTG